>Ga0247837_1000766_pt1 | contig 69381 bp, 47 predicted proteins | sample LaCtaG_2_FD_187115 | JGI IMG/M metagenome (GOLD analysis project Ga0247837, IMG submission 187115) | Freshwater microbial communities from meromictic Lake La Cruz, Castile-La Mancha, Spain - LaCruzMarch2015_14.5m | ecosystem: Environmental > Aquatic > Freshwater > Lake | place: Spain: Castile-La... | reverse complement strand
AAGCACTGCTTTTGATTAGCCTTGGCAGAGCTGAGAGTCCTGCTGACTGTCCAGACCCTCCCTACACCGCTACACTAGTCGAAAGCACCCTTCAAGTCCTAGACTCCCACTTCGAATCTTCCCCCTTAGTATCTTCCTGCACGTGGAAAAGCCTGTTGGGGGCCTTGCTGAAGCACTCCCATCCCGACTTCGAAAGACCTGAGAGCTGCTTTAAAGGTGAAAAAGGAGCAGAGGATGGAATGTATGTGTGGCCTAAACCTGTTCAGCTAGGAGCAGCCACTCTCATGCTGCTCAAACTGATAATTGATGAGGAAATGCATCTCCGCCCAGCAGCCCTGGTCCCTGTTTTACTGTTTATAGGGCAAAAAGCACCTGATTTCTTTGTCAAGTCTACTTCAGAGAAAGCAATGACCATACTAACAAGCCTGGGAAAGGGAGATAACAAAGCAAAATGTCAGGTGAGTTTGCCTAGGAGAGACCGGAAGGTAGAAATTTGCAGACAACAGGGGCCTGGCAGAATTCCAATCAAGCGGAAGCCTAGAAACTTCAAATCTTTCAAATAAACTAGTGGATAAATACCTAAATCTAGTAGTCCGCTTCTATTCGCATGTGAATTAGTGTTGGCTGGCAATTATATTCCCCGTACTACTGTGAGAGATTTCAGCAAATAAACCCTTCTTTCACTCCGTCTATCCGAAATCCGCATTAATACAGACCTTTCGCTCTGTCTAATTCTGACTTCTTAATGTCTAGTGAGAAATTTGCAGCTTTAAGGAAACTCCTTCATGCAGCTCAAACTGAGAAAGCCAATTAGCAAGACAATGAGGCTGTATACAGAGCTGAGGAGGCAAGTGACTATGGACTGCTCTGTGTGCTGTTTGTGTGAGAAGAGAAGTCAGGATCTCCCTAGTGTCGATGCATTTGTAGAGGGCTACAAATCAATCAATGGAAATGTCTAAACTGTTGGTGCTTATTGAGGATTTTTGGAGTGAGGAACCCAAGCTTACGAAAGAGAAGAAATGAATTCGGCTCATTTCTGGATATTCGAAGCTGGAGTGGAGGGCAAGAATTGCGCTTTGGGTTATAGATGTGTAACAGCACATTCAACGAGCACAAGCAGACTTCCGAAGCAGTGAATAAGCATGCACACATGTATGATACTATTGGAAATAGGTTTGAGACTTTACTTGATAATAAGACTGCGGCTGCTGCCTTTGGAGAGAGGCTTTGAGGGTTTCGCTAAAGAGTCGGGTCATTCACAATCCCAAGAGCTTGTGAACGAATCGAGTCATAGAAGAGTAAAAACTACCTATCTGCATTGGCACTTAGACAACTTACTCCGAATGCTGTAAAAGCATGCAACAGTCAAGCGCAACACTACTTTTACTGAGCAAAATGGAACAAGCAGCACACTACCTCTACAGTAGTCAGATTGGTGTTGCGCCCAATCAAGCAGAGGTCGTCTGTGTCAGACCTGCGAAGAGGGCTATTGCAGAAGTGGCCTAGACCGATGCGTAGTCTGTCCTTGCACATAGTTCTTCACATTCAAGCCGGTTTACTGAGTGTTGCAGTACTTCTGTGCCCTGCACCGCTACATGGGCAACCTTACCAAGCCTTGCTGTTTCAACTCAGACGCTTGCAACCTTTTCTAGAGAGAGGTCCCAAGACGCTGTTTCCCTCTCCATGACTGCAGGCGCGCTCCTACCCTTTGTAATTGCTACTCTCTTCGCTTGTTGCTGGGGTTCGGTGGCTTGCCTTCCAGGCTCCGAGACACTCAGTGGCAGCCCTTCAGAACGTGTTTATCAATACTATAATAGTGGGTTTGGTAAGTGGGAATTTCAGCCTTTTTATGTGAGGCGTTAGACTAAGGGGAACAGTGGTTGCAAGTGGACTTAGCCGTACGCTATTGTGACAATCGACACTTTGCATATGCGCTGGCAGCTGCTCTTGTGAGGTGTTGGCTTGCCAGTTCTCGCTTGTATGCACCTTTTCAGGCAGCTTAAGCAGAGTGGGGACAAGCCAACTTCCTCAGAGGAGGTAAGCGAAATACCCATATTAAAGGGAATAGTATCAACAGCCAGCAGGCAACTAGTAGCTCTGCGTAGTTTAGCTGTATGTGGGCAAATGCTTACGCTTGGCTTTATTTCAGCATCTCAGGTCCTAGCTTCCTACTGCTGGCACTAGTGCTTTGTCTGCACGGGTGATTTCTACTGTTGTGGGGCTTTGCTGTCTGCGGACTAAGCCTCAGTTCCTTGCTAATGGTATCTTCATGGAGGATTCTTAGATATACCTTTCCGCAGTGCAGACGAAACACAATTCAAACTTCCACGAAAGATGTCAGAATTGCAAAGCTGAATTCCAGCAGCTAGCGATTGATTAGACTAAAACTGGCTGACCAGTTATAATGTCGAGCGAGTTGCTGAGTTGTACATTTTTGATGGTCGCTCCATCTGTAAAATATACTCTATCAGCACAGAGGACGGGCGCTGCCTTGGTCGTCAGTCGGAACCTCCCTTCCTGATGGTGCAGAGTTGCTCCGCCAAGCACCACTGTACAGTGCTGCGAGAGAAACAGCAACTGCTCCGAATGAACCACTGCTACACAGTCGCTGTCCGGAAGAGTGAGGTGTAACGGAGTGATGAGATGCTCAGTGCACATGTCCACTTCCATGCACACTCCCCCGCCACTCAAGTAGATACGGTCTTGAAACACGCAGGGACAGAAGTACACTCTCGTGTTGGACATTAAGCCTTCCAGTTGCTCCCATTTTCCTCCTTCCTGCAGTGCTTCCCCTGTCTTGGCCAAGTCCGAGGTGTCTGTCGTGCCCAGACCACCGAATGCGTAAACTTTAGAGCCCAGATGTGCTAGGCCTGGAGAGTAGCTTCGGGGAGTTGTTAGCGAAGGTAGTTCCACCAAAGTAGAGGCCCGGATGTCGAGAAGAAAGGCACCTTGGGGGTTGTCCAGACCTCCGCACCTTACCAAGTGATTGTTGTCTATAAGAGTAAATCCTTCGAAATCACTGCGAGTGAACTGAGTGAAGGTGTAAAGCTGGACGGAAGAGTGCGTCTTGCAGTTGAACTGCATTAGTGCGTGATTCCCAGTGATATAGACGAGCAAACAGCGGTCCAGCAGGTAGGCAGCCACCTCCCTAAGCACGTTGCGTGAAAGGACAGCGTACAGGCCGCAGCACTGCTTTGCCCACATCAGCTTCACTCTGTCTGCAAACTCTATGTTAGATGTCATTATGCAACCTCAATTACCTAACTCAGACCTGTCTAATGCTTGAGCTATGCTGAAGACTGGGAAGTCAGAGTACTGCACGACATTTCCAGGGCAGCTCTAGCGTGAACGTAGGCTGCAAATATATGATGGACTCAGGGGAACAGCCCTCCACAGTGCGGTCAGAGCCAAGCATCAAGCGCTTCCTCCGCCACCTCCGCCTCCACTTCGCTTCTCTCTCAAGCGACCTCGCTGCCAACGTCCAGGCCTGCCGCGACATCAAAGCCGCGACCTCCTCCCTCAGCACCTCTACGCACACTACCTGCAACCACACCATGAGTACTACACTAGACGCTATTGAGCAGCTGAGTCGCACCTTCCACGAACTGCAGAAGGAACAAAAGAGCGAGGACCTGTTCCTTCTGAGACAGGTTGGAGCTTTGAATGCAGATAGAGTGAAGCAGGAGCAGACCTTGTACCTACTCATGTCCCGTGTGGGTATGAACGAGACTGATGTAGGCACTCAGCTCCGTCTTCCTTCTGTCGATTAATCTCCATAATGGCCATCCGCTTCGACGGGAAAGTTGCGGTGGTGACTGGCGCAGGGGCAGGTTTGGGCCGCACATACGCCTTGGAGCTGGCGAGACGTGGAGCGAAAGTAGTGGTGAACGACTTAGGCGGGTCCACTAGTGGGGAAGGCCAATCCCTGCAAGCTGCCGATGCGGTCGTCGCAGAAATCACAGCAGCCGGAGGAGTGGCAGTGCCTAATTACAACTCAGTGGAACAGGGAGACAAAATCATCGAGACCGCTCTCAAGGCCTTCGGACGAGTAGATATCCTGATAAACAATGCGGGCGTGCTGAGGGACAAGTCCTTCGCGAAGATGACAGAACGGGACTGGAACACTGTCATGAATGTGCACTTGCTGGGCACCTACCGAGTCACCAAAGCTGCTTGGCCTCATATGATCAAGCAGGGCTATGGGCGGATCATCAATACTAGCAGTGGGGCGGCCCTGTATGGCAACTTCGGCCAGACTAATTACAGTACTGCTAAAGCCGCAGTCATCAGCTTCACTCGCAGTCTGGCCAAGGAAGGAGAGCGCAAGAACGTACTTGTAAACGTGATTGCTCCAATGGCTTTCTCTCGCCTCACTGCAACTGTCCTCACCGCCGACTCTATGGCCCTGTACCCTGCGGAAAAAGTGTCTCCAATCGTGCTCTACCTAGCTAACGAGGAGTGCAAGGAGGCAGGCAGTGTGATAGAAGTGGGTGGCGGCATGGTCACGGCCTGGAGACTGCAGCGGAGCAAAGGCGCCTTCTACCTCGCAGGCTACACTGCTGAGGAGCTCGAGAGAGACTGGAGCAAGGTAATGGACTACTCGCAGTGGGATGTGCCCACTGGACCCACTCATATTATTGGGAATGTGCTGGAGGTGAGAGAAAAGCTAGCAGCGCAGCCCAAGCTTTAGACTAGCAGTTAAGCGAAGTTACGTCTGCGTATGACAGCTAAGGCTCGCATGTGTTCAGTTCGCAGTGCTATCGGGGGACGACGAGGGCAGGAAAGAGACTGTGTGCGCACGAAGGAGTCACAGAGAGTGGGAGCGAAGGACTGGCTGAGGTTGGAAGTGCAGCAGGTGTCAGCGAACGAAGTAACCAGGGTGCTTCGGTGATAGGGCTTCAAGCCAGATTTGACTACCGGGTCAGGACAGCGCCAAGGAACGTCGCTCTCATCAATCCTTGCAGCCAGCAGCACTCCTTTAGATGCCCTAAGTGCTTTTTTCGTCCTTCCGAGACTTGGGTGTCTGTTCACTCGCGATTCAAACTCCGGCCACAACGTATTCCTCGACCTCATTTTACTGCGTCCAGATCATAGGCGACACTGCTCCACTCAATGACTTATTAGAAGAAGGAAAAGGGGAAGGCCTTCTTAGGACAGCAGACTGCACAAGTGGTCTGCACTCGCATGTTCAGAGTCGAGCACTGCCGACAGCGCCAACTCATACACTTCTGGCAGACGCTCCAGTTGAACGGGTTGCTGGGGTGTCTGCAGCAGGCGCACACCAGCTGTCTCACACTGCTGTCCTCAGGTAGCAAAGCACACATCCCTCGCACCACTAATTCCACCTCTCTAGCACATGTTTCTTTGACTTCGAAGAGTCGACCTGAGGGCGCGACCTCGCACAGCGCTGCGTCTTCGGGGAAGAGCTGGAAGTACTTGTCCAGTGGAAGTCGCTCGACGTTGCTGCGGAGGTGCTCGAGTTCCCTGTGCACGTCTGAGTAGCGCTGGACGAGGCGGAGCTGCAGTTCTTGGAAGCCGCTTTCCACGACTTGCAGGACTGAAGCTTTGGCCGCTTGGAGAGTGTTTTGGGCGACTTCCAGGTCTTCGTCGCATTTTCTCTCCAGTAACTCTATGTTTTTCAGTCCTTTTCGATACATCTCCAGGTTTGCTTCGTAGGCAGTGCTGTCTCCAGGCATCTCCATGAACTGAAAAGCACTGATAGCGTACACAGAGATCTGCTGATCAGTGAGCGAGTAGAGGTGAGCGCGACAGACCTTGGTTTTAGTATTGGCAGGAGAGAAAGCAAACATGTAGGCGGACTGCTGGCAGTTGGGCAGGTCACAACGCAGGTAGTTCCCAGCCATTAGTTCTTACTGTATAGGTCTCTTTCAAGGATTCCTTTCTACAGAGCAACTTAGAGCTCTATTAGTAAGTGTTTGTAGGCAGGGAAAGCTTGGACTGAGTGGAGAACATGTGTATATGGCAGACCAATTACAGAGTGCAATTCTCTCCTGCAACAAAGTGGCCATGGCCCACTTCCGCCTGCGTCGTCTGGGGCCCAGCCACCACCTCCTCCACAGAGCCTTCGCCCTCCTCCCACTCATCACCCACGTCCCTCTCCGAGACAAGCTGCGAGTCATGACTCTCAACAACTTGGGGTGTCTGTACAGCTCTGCTAAGCCGGAAGTCGCAGTGAGACACTTGGAAGAAGCGCTGGGACTGGAGCTGCGGGCGGAGGATAGAGTGCAGGCCGCAGGCACTTGCTTGAACTTGAGTGCCATCAGAGCGCAGTTGGGGCAGCATGGAGAGGCTCTCAGACTGGCTTGCGTGGCGCTGGATCTACTCACTGCTCAGGGGAAGAAAGCTGCAGGAGGCGACGTCGCTCTGGCGGTGGCTTTTCACAACGTGGGCGTTGAGTATGAGGTCTTGGGCAAGCCCGAGGAAGCGGCGAAAGCCTACAAGCAAGGCCTGCAAGAAGCCGAGGTTAGGCTAGGACCACAACACCAGGTCACCAGCGCTCTGATGAAGAGTCTAGCCGCCGTGCAAAAGACTGCCAACTCTCACTTCTGCCTTAAGCCTTCCACGCCCTCCTTCCCAATCCTGTCCAAGTCTCCCCAGCTGCAGTCCGCGAGACCCTTCTCCCGACTTGCCAAGGAGCAGTCCCTCAGTCCTGTCAGCTTCACACGGAGAACCAGACGCAGATCCAGTCCCAAACTGCACAGTCCAGAAGCCAAAGCCAGACTTGGGAGGAGAGTCAGTGAGGGGCGGACAGCTCTGCCCCCTTCACATCGCCACTTGAGTCTCAACACTCGCGACGTTGAGCGCAAGGCCAGCCAAGTCATAGAGGAACTTGAGTTCCTCAAACACAAAGTTAGAGCAGACTGCCAACTCAACTCTTTGCCCACTGTCACTCACTCCCCTCGAAGACGGCTAGGGAGGTTGGTGCCGGGGCACAGGAGAAAGCAGGGGGTTTTCCTTCTTCAAGCCCTTCTGCGGGGCTACCTCGCCCGTCGTCAGCACGCTCTCTGCCTCAAAAGCGCACTCGTCATTCAGCGCTGTATCCGCGGCTCTCAAGTGCGTAACCTCTACCTCAACATTCGTTCTGCAATAATCTACATCCAGCGAACCTGGAGACGCTATCGAGCGAAAGCAAGGCTTCAAAGGTAGGAGAAAAAGGCTTGTAGAAATCAATAGTTGATAACATCGAATGTGGATGTTGCTGCCTTTAGCAAGTGCAGAGAGCTGCATTGCCTACGTCTGTGTGGACTCTTCGAGTGCGAAATGGAGTCCTGAGGTGTGTGGGCAGCAAGACCCAACCAACAGTTCCCAGTACCTCCTCAACCCTTCGGCATGCACAGCCCCTCAAATTTGTGACTACTCCTTCGACAACATCGACCAGTTGACCTGTCAACACCCCAACCCTGTGCAGCCAGCCCAGGCCTTTCCCGGAGAGCCTTGCGACTCTCAACACACCTGCCTCCATGGAGTGTCCTGCATGAATGGTTTGTGCGCAACTACAGTCTTCAACTGCACGCACGTTCAAGACTGTGGGCCTGGGAAGTACTGCAACGACACAATGTGCTGGATTCAAGTGCCGGCGGGCGGCATGTGCTTCCAGAACACAGACTGCGTCAATTCCGCTCTGTGTGACCGTGGCAAAGGTAAGAGTCCGGGCATGTGCGTGACTTACGCCTCTGTTGCAGCAGGACAGCCTGTATTTGGCTGTCCTGCTGCAGACAATGCTATGTCTCCTTACAACTTATGTCAGTCTGGCTTTTGCGCGGCCACCAATAGTACCGGCGACTTCCTGTGCACCTATACTCTCGAGAGCTCTCAGTCCTTACCCTGGAACTGCACTGGCAGTGATAAAGAGTGCTGTTCTACCCTAGACTACATCTCTAATAATACCTACCAGGAGTCCTGCAGCTGTGGATATGACGGCTTTTCGTACTGTTCTCAGTTCCCTGGAGACCCAGACATGTCCCTGTACCTGGCCGACATCTCCCAGTTTCTGGTCAACTCGACTCTAGAACGGTGCAACACAGCCAGGCACTCCTCCAGCTTTCCCTACCCCACAGATCCGAGATGGAGCTGGTGCAGCGGTGTCAATTTGACAGCTGCGCAGCTGTACAGAGCCTTGCGAGCAAATCTCTACCCACAAATAGTCTCCGCTTCTGCGTGTGTTATCAAGACCCTGCAGCCGCAGTACTACAGCCTCAGCGAAACAGCGAGTAGACTGTGGGGAGTGGCAATGCTGGCGGCAGTAGTCTAGAGTAACTCCAGCAATATGACAGAAGGCTTTATCACACTTCGGCCTAGTCACCGACTTGCCACAAGAACTAAGGCAGATAAGAAATGGACCTAACTACTATGAGCCAGTGGCTGAAATACTTGCAGACGAAGCAGGAGCTGCAAGCCCAGCGCACAGGCGCAGCCAGGAAGGAGGGGAAAGGGCTGGAAGTGGGCAGGAACCTGAGGAAGTCTGTTCGGGAGCTGAAGCTGCAGGTAGAGGGCCTGCGCAAAGCCTCCACCGCAGTGCACACAAGGCAGAACTCTACTACAGACTATCAAAGCGCAGAGCAGAGCTCCTGCACCGCTTTCTCACTCAAGAATGAGGACTGGTGCAAGGCACGGCCACCCACTCACCCTCCCTGTTCTCGCTTCTACTTGCTGTGCTCGCAGCATTGCTCTCTGCTCCTCTACAAAGACACATCTCTACACATGGGAATCACATCAGAGCGGTCTGTTGGCTTCCATATCTACTCCTCTGTGTCTCGAGCGGAGGCCAGGGCCTGCGGACGCTCGGTAGTCGTGCAAGTTGAGCCCAGGAGCAAGGTCATTGCAGCTGGACAGGGAGAGGCAGTTACAGCTGCTGTGAAGCCTATCAAAGTGGTAGGGTAGATAATTGTATGAAGGAAAAGATAGAGTGTTATAGATAGTCCGTACAGACACTGAAACCAAAGGAGAACTTCTCTAGTTGGCAAACACCAAGACTGAATCTATGAAGTTTAGGGCCTCAGCGCCATAGACAGCGGCCATTATAATGAAAATCGCCGTACTGCTGCTAGCCTGCCTCGTGCTCTGCCACGGTGTGAGTGTCCAAGAGCACCTGGGCAGAAGTCAGGGTTGCTTTGAGTTTATGAAGGGCAACGGAATCTGTGATACTGCTTGCGAAGGCGCCAATAACAACTACGACAATGGCGACTGCTGCGACAGAAGAGGCATGGTAAAAGACGGCCTAACCTGCGTGGCGAAGACCAGCAGCTAAATAACCTTTCCTTAGGGAAACTCGCAGGTCTCTGGACGAAACGAGTAGTCCAACGTCTAGTCAAATTTGTCTCTGGGCGACTAAATATGTCTGTGCAGACTAAAGCAAAGACTTTTGGCTCTGCTGCAGGAGTTTTCTAGCAGCCACATTGCGTATTTAGAGCCTTAGGGAACACAACACTTCCCACTCGACTGAATCATGCAGTCTTCACACATTGCCTTGCACTAGTTAGGACACCTTGCTTCATCACTTCGAAGGACAGACTAATCAGCTACTTGAAAGGAAGCTGAGTCCAGGCCCCAAGACCTACTAGATAGAAAGCTACCTTAGCTGGGACTATACTGCCTTCTTGCTGTGGACAGAACTGGGATTTCTTATGCATAGCAGTGGTCAAGTCCTTCTGAAAAGCCCTTTCTCACACCCGCTCTACAGAGATACAGGCCTTTATTATGAAGGAAATTCCATTTGCAGGAATTTGAAAGCAGTCCGGGCTGTAATTGATAGATGAAGCACTCCGCGCCTCCCGCCTACTCCATTGGCACGAAAACCCCTGCAGAGCCCAAATTGACCCCTCTCTACAACCCTGGCCCCGGCGCCTACGACCTCCGGCACAGTTACGACCTCAAGCCCGCCACCAACCCGAAAACAGGCGAACCAGTAGTGAAAACCTCTTCCTTCGGCACAGTCCCTCGCGAGCCTAAGAAGTCGAAGGACTCCGTGCCCGGCCCGGGCGCCTACGAAATCAAGCACTTCGTGGAAAAGCGAGAGTCCCAGAGTGAGGAAAGACACCTCTCTGCGCACTCCAAGAAGTCTCTGAAGGACAGGATGAACAACGCCAAGTTGGTGTTTCCCGGCCCGGGCACTTACAACCCGCAGAAACTCAACATGAAAGTCGCATACAGTATGGGCAACCGCACGCACTCTCTGGAGAAAGGGGAGGCTGTGGCGGTGCCTGGGCCGGGGGCGTATCACCCGCAGGACGAGGCCAAAGAGCCGAATGCCAGAGCAACGCGGTGAGTCACATGTAGTCTTGGTACTGCTGAGAGACAAGGGATCGCCCCTCACGCCCGACTCAACTACCCTGGCCCTGGCGCCTACTCTCCCAGTCCCGACCCCAAGCTTTCCGAGCCCCAGTACAGCTTTTCCAAAGGCCCCCGCAGAAACGCGCGCACTGCACAAGACATCAGGGACTACAACCCCAGCGACAGCAGAACCGGCACCGGCAAGACAATCATCCCAAGAAGGCCGCTGACTACCTCGAAAACAGACACGCCTGGCCCAGGGGCTTACCACCCGAAAGAGATGAGACAAGGACCTGGCTTCAGTGTGGGGACCGGACAGCGCTCTAACTTCGTGAGTGCGAAGGAAACGCCAGGGCCTGCGAAGTACCACGGCAGCTCCCCACAGCCTACGACTGCCTGGACCTTTGGCACAGGCCGTCGTCCTCCCATCACTGTTCCGAAGAACTATGAAGACCCTGCGAAGGTGGAGAAGTACCAAGAGGAGCAGGACGTCAGAAGGATAAAGGAGGAGCGTCTGGAGAAAATCAAGCAGAAAGGACCGAAGGCAGGCTGGACTCTGGTGGGCAGGAAGAATGAGGCCACTGCTGGAATGTTCGACCGACCTGTAGCCTTCACATAGGGTCCCGGCGCTCACGACCCCACGATTTCTCCTACTCACGAAACCGCCCCCGCTGTCTCCATAGGCGCAGGCCTGCGCTCCTCCGAAACCATCGGCCGGCCCAAGGTGTTCCCCGGCCCTGGCCAATACGACGTCAGAGGCAGAATCCCCGGGCCGAAGTGGGGCTTTGGGCAGGACGCGAAGAGCAGAGAGAACCAGGATGACGAGCCTGGGCCCGGACAGTACGACATCCCTGCGACTGTACCAGATGCGCCTAAGTACTTGATGATGCCGAAGCGGGGGGCATCCAAATAGGACTACTAGTAGAACTAACGGAAAGGCAGGAAACGAGGGTTGGAAGCCACAGCGTCGTCCAGCTCTTGCAGTCGCTGGGGGATGGCAGTGGGGGGAGTGCGTTGGAGGGAGAGGAGTTGGGACTGGAGTTGGTGCACTGTGGCTTCGCTGCGACTCAGCAACTGCTGCAGGACCCTGTCTGGCACTTACACTGTGCAGTCTTCCGCCTTCGGCAAGTCCCCTGGTAGGAGTAGAGAGTCCAGGGCAAGGCTGGGAGACTGAGCGAGGGCGGCTTCCAGCTCTGCAAAGGCGGTGCCAGCTGCCTTCCACCGCTCATAAGCAGCTTCCTTGGCTTCAGTGGCCCTCTGCAGCTCTTCACTCAGTAGCTCCACTAGCTATGTATTGCTCACAGTCTGCGGAGTCACCTTCCTCAAGTCCAGTTCATCCAGCGGCTCATTCAGATTCAAGCGTATCTGCGACCCCTCCCACACCAAAGTTTCACTCCCCGACTGCATCTTGCGCCTAGCGTACAGCGAGTCCTTCGCCAACAAGCCTGCCAACTCCCCCTCTGTCACTGCCTTCCTGCTCACAGTGCACAGGAAGTACCGCCACATGTCGAGTCTGGCTGCCAGTATGGCTTTCCTCAGGTCGTTGATGCGGTGCAGGGCTACTGCGGCTTCGTCTCCACTGAGGGTGAGAGTGGCCTTGGCTCTGTGGTAGTTGGGAGTCCTGGGAGACCCTGCCCCGGGCAAAGACATGCTTGGAAGGTCTGGAATGCAGGGCAGAGGACGAGGCTGCGCAGGCTGAGTTTGGGGCTTGATAGCCAAAGGCAGGTCTCGGGCACTACTTTGCAGCGCTTTGCAGGCTTCATAAGTGGGAGAATAAGTCAAATCCTGGATGGAAAAGGCCACTGAAGTGGGCAGATTGGAGGGTTTGCTGGGGATAACAGTGCGCTTGCGAGGCAGAGAGTCCTTGCACTCATTGAGCACTCGCTGGATGACCTTCCTAGGCTTGAGTGCATGTGCTTGCGAAATGTAGGCCAGTATAGCTCTCAGCTGCACTCTGCGACGGTACCACCGCTTTATCTTCGTGGCTGCATGCTTGTACAGTGCGGTGTGCTTGCGAACCTTCGCGCCTTTGTACCATTTCTGGATCAGTATCGCTGCTCTTTGCCGCCTCGCCTCTCTTTCCCTCTTGGGTGAGTTCCCCTTCTCCCCACTCTCTTCCAGTCCATTCAGTCTGGACAAATGTCCGCTCGAGGCCTGCGTGTACTGCAAAACGACCTCAGGGTCGGTAGTGAGCTTGGGCCGCTGGGGCTTGGGCTCCCAGTGCTGGGGCAGGAAGCCCAGCGCCACCATGTCTCTGAGGAACAGAGGGGAGCCGAGGGCGTGGGCAGTGTTCACTATTAGGCGGCGGCGAGGCTGCAGGTAGGAACGGCCGTAGACGACTGCTAGGCGGTTCCTAGCCTTCGCTACGTCTCTCATCAGCTCTTCTTGTCGCTTGCGCAGTGCCTTTCGCTTGCCCTCCGCCTCCAGCAGCAGCTGCTTAGACAGGTGCGCAGTGGCCCTCTGCTTCGCTATCTTGGCTGACAAGTAAGCATATCGAGCCTTCGTAAGTTGCTTCATGTCCCCGTGCAAATCCTTAATAATATGACCTGCCAGGGTGGCGCTGTCCTTGTCCAGTGCGGTTTTGGACCTTTCCCACTGGTAAATCAGCTCGTAGCCTTTCTTGGCGTCTTCGAAGCTACGCAGACTGCTTACTAGGCCTGCCTTAGTTCGCAGAGTGTGCTCGCTGATGGTGCCTTTGATCCCGGTTAGTCGGCGTCGTTCTTGTTCTAAGGCTGCTTCGGGGTCGATTTCCTGAGGCTCTTCCCTTGTAGAGAGACGTATGTTGGAAATGTGCTTGGGCCGCTTGGGAGACTTGGGCGAGTCCAGGTTGAAGGAGTAGTACTGAGAGTCGTTGAAGTCCAGGTCGTTCACCCAGGGCGAGTGCAGGTCATATCGCCACTTCTTGTCAATGTTCGTCTTGTCAGGGGGCAAACAGCGCTCCAACTCTCGAAAGCGCCTAGTTTTGGCCATAGAATTGACACTATGTGACTTGCGCATGATCGACTTGAATGCCTGTTCATGCTGCTGAGACCACTCTTCCGGCTTGAAGAGGAACTTCTGTCTGAGCACTTCGTCCTACATAGGCCTCACAGCGTACTCAGGGTCACTGATAATGCGATACAGCAGAGACGGGTTGTTCGAAAGCATAGCATAAGCCCGGGCGTTTAGATGCTTCATAGCTGCTAATTCCGTGGAAGTCAGCTTGGTCAGGGCTTTGTCGGGCTGCACTCGAAAGCCCATTCTCATGAGTTCGCCCAGTCCTCCGGCCTGCTCCTTTTCTGCGGCCATAGTCCGGACCTCCTCCATTACTTTTGTTCGTTTCTGCTCCTCTGTCAGCGGCTTTGCTCCAGTCCGCTCGCTCTGCTCCAGTCCTTTCGGCGACTGAGACATAGAGGCAGTCACGGTGGTGGTCAGATGGGTGAGTTTGGGCTTGGATGTGCGCTTAGTGGCTGTAACTCTACGCTTTGTAGAGGGAGCGGTGGTCTTAGCGCTGCGAGGAGATGCGAGCGAGGTCGACTTTTGACTGATTCCCGTGGAAGAGTTGAGCACATTATCTGCTAACTTGACCTCGGATAGGTACTTTGCCAAGGTCTGTTTAGTCGGCATCAGGCGCCAATCCGAGAAACGTGGCTTTTCTGGCCTCTCAAAGGACTGTGTCAGCAGTTCCTCCAGAGAAGCCAGAGGCGGACTGGCACACGAGGCAGGGGCAGTCTCAGGGATAGGTCGCACAGGCGTGGCTTTGGGACTGCCCAGGCTGCGTGGACTGGGGATAGAACTGAAAGCAGGCTTGGAAGTCAGCCGCTCTATCGACTTCTGCAGGTCTTTTCCGTCTAGAAAGCGCGGCTTCGCAACCGCAGCAGGGGCCAAAACAGACCGTTGGGCAGGGCTGCGCACCTCCTCCAGCCCCAACTTCCGCAGCAGTCCTTCCCACTTCTCTTCCGTTTCCCTGCCCACCAAGTCTTCGTGGCCTTCCTGCCCGGACTCCCTGCTTTCCGCTTTCATGGCTTCCACCTGGCTGCTGGTCTGCAGCCTCATGGCTTCGTCCTTTTGATGCACGTAGGTCTCGTAATCGTCTTCAGAGAGCAGTAAAAGGCCAGCTTTGCGGGACATATATTACTACTTAGGCTGTTTGGAACGAAGCTTCTGCAAGCGCTTGTCGATGTCGGATAGTTTGTAAGCGGAAGGGAGCTGCACAGGGGCGACTGAGTGCTTCACCTGGGCTTCTGAGTCCGTCTTTGCCTCTTTGGACCGCTTTTCTGTGAGCGCTTTCAACTCTAGAAGTAATTTCGGGTCTATATTCAGGTTCAAATCCGCCAAATTGACCTGCCCGGCAGCTGCCTTGGTAGGGTCGGTGGGGAGTTTCCGCAGCACTTCCTCCCCAAAGGACTGGCGAATGATGGTGTCAGAGCTGAGTCCCTGCGCTAGGAGACTGTCGACGTGCTTCTGGACGATCGCCATCAGCTCCGGGTCTTGAGGCGGGTTGACGGGAGGCGGAGGCTTGGGTACTCGCCTTGCAAATAGGCGCCTCAGCATAGTAAATATGTATGTGGAAATTCGTCCTGTCCAAGAGGAATCGGTCTTTCCTATGGGAACGGATATTGTAGAACTGCAGAGACTAAGCTAAGGCAGCAGCTCGAAATCAGCAACTACGGCATAGTGGTCGCTGCCGTACAGCCGCTTCTCCGCACTGCCCTGAGTCCCTGCCAAAGCCGCCGCCACCGGCCTGATCCGCTCTCCCCGGTACCAGACGTAGTCCAAAGTCTCCTGCTTGGAGTCGTCACCGAACGGACCCCACAGCCCTGTGGGGAAGGTCAAAACCGGCTCTGTCCCATGCACTTCGAAATAAGCGCTCTGGAAGTGCTGTCGCATGAGAGAGTACAAAGGGTGAGTGGGGCTGAAGTTGAAGTCCCCGACACATACAATAGGACTGGATACAGGGGCGAGCCAGGCAAGCAGGGAAGCCACTTGCGCAGTCCTCAGAGAGTAGTCGAACTGCAGGTTGAAGTTGAGGTGCGTGTTGATGAAGACCAGTTCCCGCCCGTGGATAGTGACATAGAGTTTCTGCGCCAGTTTATAGTCGTTGTCGTAATAGAGAGTGTCGGTTTGGCCCATCTGCACTTGCTTCCCTAACATAACAGCCACGCCCTGGATCAGAAAGCCCTCCTCCTCTTTCTTCGGAGAAGCGCGAATGCCTCTCGCGAACTCAAACCGCATATCTTCGCTCCGTAAATCCCGCTCGTTCCTGGAGTTGACCTCCTGCAAGCCCACGATGTCTGGTCTTTGTTGGGCGATAGAAGCGCGAATTAGCGATTTCCGCTCTTCATAGCGACAGGAGGTGTTAAGGATGTTGTACGTCATCACTCGAAAGTCCATATTTCCTAAAAGGACCGAAGGTGAATCTAGCAGCGAAAAGCGCAATTGAACTAAAAACTGATCTGAAAGAGAGGGAAGGCAGCACAGTGCTGGCCTGCAATTTTCAGATTTTCGAGAAATCACTGCGAATTTCCTTCCTTCTTGCACATTTGCGAGATCTGCAGGTGGAGGGAGATCTGCCCCTAGCAACTGGGCTTTGTGGCTTTCTGTGCTTAGCAGCGCCTTCTTGCATTACAGCCGCTGCCTTTATTTTGCTCCCAAGTGGACAGATTGGGCCAAATGTCGGATAGACACACATGGGCCGCAGGCTTTGAGGCAGACTCTTTGGTTCAGACCTGTTTCCCAGCTATACGTGAAAATGAAAGGGACAAGCAGCTCAATTCACAGAAATGCGAGAGAAGGGAGGAAAGTGTGCAGTTTCAGCAGCTCCGAGACATTCCTCATGCTTCATTTCCCATAATTTGGAGCTTTAGAAGTCCTTCGGCGACTATAGAGGGTAGAGTTTGAGCTTTTCTGGAAATCAGGGTGTCAGGGTTGTCAGGATCCAACCTATGTTAGTGGAATACCTGCAAATCGCCTGACAACTGATAGAACTGGATGTTAATTCCATCACCCTCCTCTCTCGCTCTGCAACTGCCCCGTCTAGATGTGGTGCAAACCGGCGAAACACTCACCAATTCGACTTGGCCGAGAACGCTCGACACTTTGAGAATGGACATTTCTGCTAGGAAGCAACAATGACGAAAGACAATGAGGCAGCTGCTGGGACCTGGCTTGCAAATGGTTGGTGCGGGCGAAGCTACGGGAGCTAGGGAAGTTGGCGAAGGAAAATAATATGTCGAAGGCTTTGGTGTTGCTCGCCCTTCTGCCCTTCGTCCTGACCCAGACGCCCTCCCTCAAGCCAAACTTCCTGCACCCCGGCTGCACACTCACTTACACCTTCCAACAGGACTGTCCCGGACTTGCAGACTTCCTCGCCAACGAGTACAGCCTCTTCGGTCCCGGGCCCAATGGCTTCTACTACTACTTGCTCAAGACCACTGCCAACGACGCAGGAGAGATGTTCTTCAGCGGCAACGTGACCAACCCTGGCAGCTGGTACAACTTCGACACCCTGGTGTCCTTCCAGCCCGGCCTCACCAGCTGCACAGTGGTGGGCCAGTCCCGCTCCCGCACGATGACGCTCTTCTCGGACGGCTACTCCAACTTCTGCAACACCTACGTGCTCTTCAAGGGCTTTGGTGTGGCGCCCACGGTCTCGCAGTGCAAGTCCATCCCTGCGGATTTGTCCATCTGCACCACTCCTCCTAAGTAGAGCAGACTAACCGCTACAGGCGTCGAAAGGCAGTTCTCCGCTCCATTGCCTTCACTTCCTCCTCCAGACGCTTGGTCTCCTCCCTCATCTGTGTCACTCTAATCACAGGCTTGCGCACACTCGGTGTCAGTCCCGCCACTATCTGCCCAATAGAGTGGCTTCCGAAGGACTTACGCCTGGCATCTGGAGAGCTGTCGCCCAGGTAGGGAGTCGTGAGCAGGCGCTTGAGCACCGGAGACTGCTGCTTGAGTCTCCCCGCCAGTCTCCTCGCAGCGCTGTGTCTTACTTTACCGTGTGGACAAGTAGCCTCTGGGCAGGCCCAGGTCGCGAATAGGACAAATATAGGAGAAACTCAGCTTGCCGTGGGGGTACTCCACACTGTCGCCCCAGGCCATGAGACTCAGCACGGTTCTGGGCGCTATGTACAGGCCGCCTTCGTGCTGCTGGCTGAGTGGAACTCACATGTCTGCGAATAAGGCTTCTTCGGAACTTCGGTACACGTAGTAGCCCCCGGAGTGGCTGGACTTCGCAGGCTGGTGGAGAGTTTCGCCCAGACGGAACTCGGTTTTCCCGTCATAAATCGAGAAAAAGCGGCCTCTGACCAGGGCGACTTGCTTGTAAAAGAGCTGTCTGCGGGACTCTGTTGCCATTTTTGCTGGACTGGCTGAGATATCAGAGAAACGGTGGCAAGCAGGCCATTTAGACTCTATATAGAGGCGGATTTGCGTTTGAGTGGTGTTTTAGCCTATTTTCGCATAAATCCTGCATACTAGTTTTCCTTACTAGGCTCGATGGCTCTGCCGGCCTAACGATCAAAAGCCGCTTCGGCCGATTAATAAAAAAGAGTCCCTTTGTACAGTTCCTTCAGCCGTCCCAATGCTCTGTAAGGCCTCCTACACTCCCTCCCCTCTAAGTACTTCCAGGCTTCCTGTCCAAAATAGACTCAGACGACTCGTAGAGACTTCTGCCTCTACCCGAAGTCTAACACCCTGGAAAGGAAAGATGTGGTGCTCTCCAAGACCTGAGCGGCCCTTCTCCTGCTTCTTCCCCATACAAGGACTCACTGCCCTTTCCTGCCTTCTCTATGCTCAGCCATTGCTTCATGCCAGTCCCATAAAGGAAGGGGCTTATCTTAATGGCGCTATAGGCTGGGGAGAGCTAGAGGGTTGGAACCCGAAAGGGTCATCCGATTAAATTGGAACGATACAGAGAAGATTAGCATGGCCCCTGCGCAAGGATGACACGCTCAAATCGAGAAGTGTATCCCCATTTTTTGCACGTTTTTCCTCCTGCAGCACTGTGTCACCTGAGTTCTATACAGGAACTAGAGAGGATTGCTGGGTGGTTATCAGGACTGGAATTGATAAAGATCTGTTTCTGCATAGGCTGAGGAGGGACTTTGCACTAAAATCCCACCTGTCATTGCGGATGTAGTCGTAAGGAGATATACCAATTCAGTAGATGGGGATTGCTCCTACTTCGGCTGTTCGCTAAAAGAGACACAGGACATTACTAGTCAAAGCACCAGTGCTTATTAGGCGCTAATAATGGACCTCAGCGAAAGTCACCTCTCGTACTGGGTCCTCTGTTTCTCCCTCATCTGCCTGTTCGTCTCCCTGCTTTCCCCCTCCTCCAGCTCCTTCTTTAACCTCCGCCCAGTGCGCGGCCTCCTCACAGTGATGCTCATAGCCCTGTGTTGGAGCTGGACCGAGGACTACCAGACCATGTACCACTTGCCAGTGTTCACTCTCAAGCAGGACACTTGTGAAGGCAGAGTGGAACTGTTGGAGTTCAAGCAGGACTATGCGAAGCTGCAGAGAGATGTGTATATCAAGGCTATGGGGGTGGTGTGTCTGGGAGTGTGTATGGCGGTAGCGGTGAAGGAGAAGCGGATGCAGACGGAACGCGGGTACTACCAAACTAGTCTCAAGGTAGAAAGGCAGGATAAGGATAAGAGTGATTAGGTCTGTCTGTGTCTTTTAGGACCTATTAAGACCTTAGGAAGTATTGATGTTCACTTGCCGAAACACGAAAACTGCGACTTTGCCACATGAAGGTGCTGAAAGGCTGAATTTTACACAGAAAAAGCTCCAATTTGCGGCTTCTCAAGCCTATAGTGAGTTTTATTCATCATCCAGTGGAACGCATGTGGAAATTCTTGTGCATTTGCAAAGTTCACTGCAATACAGACCCAATTTGAGTCAATAAAATACGAAAATAGTCTCGAAAACGCGAACAGACTATCTGATATATGCACAGTTTGTAACCGCTAAAATCCCTACCGCCGAATGCGCCCATATAGACAAACGTTAGGAACGCAAGCTTGTGGACTGTATTAATGGCAAAGGAAGCAGAGTGGCTCAGTGACCCCAACTTCCCCTTAACCAGCCAAAGCCGCACAATGCACCTAGACATCGCTGAGGGCGAAGTGGCTAATCGAGTCCTGTGCGTGGGACACCTCGTCCGGGCCTTGCGACTGACTCAACTCTTCGATCATCCCAACCGCAAGTACGCTAATGAGAGCAAGCGTGGATTTGCAGTGTATACAGGGACCTTCCGAGACGTCCCAGTGTCGATAATTGGCACAGGGATGGGTCCTCCGATGACTGATTTCGTGATCAGGGAGTGTAGAAAAGTTGTGAAAGGGAGAATGGCGTTTGTGCGACTGGGCACTTGTGGACTGCTGCAGAAGGCAGCGCAGGCGGGGACTATGGCCTGCAGTACTTCCAGCCGTATGGTTTCCCGTAACCCAGACTTCCGTCCTCAGCAGCCAGAGACTGCTCCTGCCTATTTCGTTAGTAAGCGGCTGCTCCCAGATGAGGGACTAATGGCCAGCGTAACTGAGCGGCTGGAAGCCTGTTTAGGCGCTGAAAACGTCAAATCCGGTCCTGACTTTACCAGTGATTCCTTCTATGACTCTCAAGGCCGGATTTCCTCTCACTTCGACGACTTCAACGAATCGCTAATAGCAGACCTACTGACCCTCGAGCCCACCGCCATGAACTTCCAAATGGAAACCTGCACTATGTACCACTTGGCCAGCATCAGCAAAGGCAGTGTCCTGGCCGCTGCTGCAAGCATCGGGCTGATTGGCCGAGACACAGGGGATATTCTGAGTGAAGCTGACACGAGAGAAAAGGAGATAGTGGGCGGACTGGCGGTGCTGCAGGCTTTAGCGACCTTTGCTTTAGAGTAGGTGGGAGCTTACCTAGCTAAGCATGAAGGGCAAGTCTTTGTTCTTGATCCCATCGCCCGCGTAGAAGCCTCCGAAAGTCCTGGTCTCCGCCACAGCGAAGGCGATGTACCCCGGCCAGTACAGCGACCTGACCGCCACTTGAGTCTTGGAGGAGTCCAGCTGCAGCTTCCAGCAGCCTCTCGGCATGTCCTTCTCCACCGGGTCCAGGAAGTCTGTCGCCTCCGGCCCTATGCCTCTGTCCAGGAGCTCCCGCTTTTCCAGCGACTTGACGGGACGGAAGTGGTAGTACTTGCCCTGGTCTCGGAGTTGCAGGCGAGACAGGCCTTTGAAGTGAGGGTTGGGGCCGAGTTCGTGGGCTGGAGTGAGGAGGTAGGCGCCTTCAGGCACGAGTTGGCAGTCTGATTCGATGCTGTGCACTACGACGGAGAGACGTTCGAGTTCGGTGAAGTTCTTGGACCGGGAGTCTTGAGGGATGGAGTCTTCTTCGTCCTCGTCTCGAGCATATTGGGGCACTGTAGGCCTTCCGACTTCTACCAATATCTTGTCATGCTCCCCACTGAAGTAGGAATTGAACTGCTCCGCCAGCTTCGCTTCCGTCTGCCCCACTTCCGGCAGCTCCGCAAAGGTCCACACTTGGTTGTTCGTCCAGAAGAACCGCTTCAACGGGAACTCTGCGTGGCCTTTGAAGTTGAGTGTCATGGCGATGTAGTAGTCCTTCAGGACGCCCGTTACTCGGCCCCACAGGTACACTTCTTCGAAGCTTTCTCTCTCGTAGAGGGACAGCAGGGAAAGCTCGAGCTGCATGCGCTCCTCTATGCTGAGCGTGGCGCCCGCCGGACTCAGGTACTTGACCAGACTGCTGACTTCCGCGGCCTTCATATTACTACTATCCCCGGTTTGAACTTCTGCAGGAAGGCAATTATGCAAGGCAAAGAATCGCTGTTTCTGCAACTGACCTTTCTACTGAAGCACTAATTCGCTGAAATAGAGAGTCAGAGGGGGTAAGTAAACCTACTTCTACTATGAGTTAAGCGACAGCAGGGGAGTTTTCTTTTCCGCTTCCTCAAACGACTCCGTTCTCAGAGGGTCTCCCAATTGGCTGCTCCTGACATTCGCTCCAAGTCGCAGCGACATCTTCACCATCGGCTTATCCAGCTTCTTCACAGCTGCCACTATATCCCAGTTTTCCTTCTGGATACAGTCTTGGTACTTCTGTGCCAACACCAAAAGAGTGCAAGGAGCCGAGGCTGTGACACTTTCGCCCAGTCGACCGTCGATATAGGCAAGTGCAGACAGGCCGTTGGACAGAGAGCCTGCGAGGAGAACTGCACAGAGACTGAGGGAAAAGGACTGGTCAGTCTCTAGGAGTAATAAGGAGCAGTCGGCAAATATGGCACTGTGGTACTGAGCGGGCAGTTTGCCTAGGTCTCCGAATCGTTTGGGAGTCATTTTCAGAGCGCTGCGGGCGCACAGAATTAGCATTTTCCGGTGGAATTCTTCATCTTGATGCAATAAACTCTCGATTTTCTTCATTGGAATCTGCACGATTAGGCTCAGATTCACGGACTCGCCATCGATGTTTTCTCTCGAGAACTCTGAGGCTGCTAGTAAAAACTGCGTCCCTATGATATCCCCAGGACAGTGCTCAATCTCATACCTCATCCCCTTCTCCACGACTCTCCCCTTCAACACCACCACCAGTTCCTTCCGTTCCTCCGCCGCAACCAGCAGTCTCGCCTTATCTGTAAGCGTGTGTTCTCCCAGTCCCTGGACTAAGTCCTTGAGAACTCTAACAGACAGGTGTCCGAAGAGGAAGTTGGCTTGCAGGGAGTCTACAAGCGTGGGGATGCGGGGTGAGGACTTGGCCTCTAGTTTCTCGATCTTCTGATGCACGAAGCGCTTCAGTTCTGAGTATTCGATTTTGGTGATTGTGCCTAGCTCGTAAGCCTCTTCCACCTCCTCTAACTCCGCATACAGCAGTTGATACTTCACTTGGTGAGTTTGCACGAAGACGTATACTTCTGGGTACTGCATCAGATTTTCCTTCAAAAACCGCTCTGCGGCCTCCATTTGCTTATGAGACTCCTCCATTATAGACTCGAGCACTTCCTGTTTGTCCACTAATTCCATCTCCTCCATCTGCTCCTCGGCTTCTTTGTGCACTTTGACGAAGTTCACAGCTGCATCATAGGCGCGAGTGATGTACCAGTAAAAAGCACCGAGGCAGACACGACCCACACACCTATAGTGCGTGAAGTAGTTGAGCACTTTCAGGGTTCTTCTGGGCAGCAGCCAGGGCTCCACAATGAGCCAATCCTTCATCTCCACACCCATATCGTCCAAACTGCGATTTGCGCTTTCGATGAGTGTGAAGGCGGCTTCACGCGAGCACAAGCCGTGTTCAAACCTGTGCCAATACAGTTTCTTCAGCATGCAATAGAACCTTCGCCGAGTTTCGTGCCCCATCGCGTGATCTGTCAAGCTGGAAGAGTTGCGGTAGGAGTCCAACAGGACTTCCGCGGACTTGGTCTTCATGCTCTCAGTCACTGACAGCGACTTACCCATTGCGTTGAGCACCATGCCGGTGGAGGCGCAGTCCGTCGCCACCTCTTCCCAGTTGGCTTGCGCGAAGTCTGGGTTTTCGCGTTTTTTCTTTATTTTCTTCTTCGTGGACTCCAGCAGAGCTTCGCTGAAGGAAACCAGCATCGTTTCCTGCGCTTTCGTCATCTTTTCGAAGCCGAATCTGCGGATAAGGAACTTGAGAATGAAGGAGTCGAAGGCAATACACATCGCACTAATGGCGCAACTCCAAAACAACACAATGTCTTGCTGTCGCTGGGAAAAGTGGCTGTTTGTGTACACAACCAGTCCTAAAGCGATGGCAATCGAGCCTTTCAGAGCACCGAAAATGAGGATTAGCGTTTGTTTGAGCGTGCAGCCGTATCCAAACAGCCGCAATAGTGGCCAGTGCACGAAAATAACAATAGCGCGGACTACGTGCAGCAGCGGGAACAGGGCGAACACCATCCAAATGTCGTGGAAGTGCAGACTTTGCTTGTTCATCAGCGTTGTGCCTAGCAACGACCCGCCCAGTATCAGAATTAGCGCTTCGATGATAGTTCCGAGCATCGTCCAAACTGCGTGAAATGACTTTTCGATGAAGGGACTGATGAAGGTTTTCCCGTAGGCAGACATATACAGGCCGAACACCACAACTGCGATTCCTCCGGAGAAGTGCACCGCTTCCAGTTCAGCAGTGTAGAACATGAGATAGGCGCACATGATGGTCAGCAGTGTTTCGAGAATCACGTGGTTCACCACCTTCGACAGCCATATGGAAATCACCACACTGAAAGCCACACCGATAATCAGTCCTCCGAACCATAATCGGAAGAACAGCTTCACCAACGCCCCAGTTGTAGTGGCTTTCTTCGTCGCTCCACTCAGTAGCCAGTCAAACAAGGCCAGCACGGACCCGTCGTTGACCAGCGTTTCCCCCTGCATCAGCACTTGCAACTTCTCGTCAGTCTTCAGCTCCTTCAAAATGGCCACCACTGAGACGTGGTCAGTGGCTGACAGTATGGCGCCTATCATCATAGCGGCGTACCAGTCAAATTCATCGTGGTAGTTGAGGATGTACTTCACTACCACTGCTGTGAGGAAGGAGGAGAGCAGTACTGCGCTGGTCGCAAGGATCAGGATCTGCCAGATTTCCCGCTTGAACGTGTACCAATCCAAGGATAAAGCACACTCTGCAATCAGCGCTGGAAGGAAAATCAGCATTATAGTGTCGGAACTGACTCCGTCCATGTGCCTTACTGACGTCCCCACCCCTCCAACATACGTGCCCACACACCTGAGAAACACTCCCACCAGCAGCAGCAGTCCTGTTTGAGGCAGCTTCGGCACTTTCAGACGCAGACTTAGCACTGCGCAGAAGAAAAGCAGGGCCATGAGGAGCCACAAGCTCACTCTGGACACCACTTCGTTGGGGTCTTCGGGTTCTTCTTCTTCTTGGGGGGGCTCTTCGGAGCTCAGCCAGCTGAAAGACATAATTTATTGGAGAGTGACGCTGATATGGGAGATATGACAGAAAGAGAGGTCAATTGATAGAGAATGGGCATAAAGCCGTCTCTAGAAAGCGAGATTTGTGCGAGTATTTGGCTAATTTGTCGGGAAATGCAAGGGAAAGCAAGCATTTAAAATGTAGATTTGTCTTCAATATCGGTTTCCTAGTAGCATGCCTTTCAGGACAGGGAAGTAGACTTAGCGAAGACAGCTAAGTGCGAATGTGAGCCCATTTCTGTGTTTAGAATAGTGCTAAGAGGCATGCAACTGTGGGAATTGCCCTGGAGAAAGGCTTAAAAGGACCTAAATTTCCCATATTCACGAACATACAGACAAAACAATTGCTTAAAAAGCCTCTTGACAGCCAGAATTTGTGTTGCCTCTGATCGTTTTGCCTTTTTTGCGAAAATTGCCTTGCTAACTCGTACAAAATCGAGGAAAAAGCACAGTTCTCTGGAAAAGTGCATGAAGTTTAGGAATACATCAAGGCAACTGAGTAGCTGAATAGCCAATCCCTGCCTAGAATGTAAGGACGCACTGCCAAAAGGAGAAATTCGAAGTTAATTGAGCGATTTCCCTGCAATTCCTTCAATATTTCCCCACAGCGTTTTTGACAGTACAAAAGTCGATTTCTCCGCTTTTCCATGCAGGAGTTGGACCTGAGTAATCTGCGCATTTGCCCATTATGAGAAGTTAGCCAAGGAAAGCCGCAAAATAGGCCTCTATCTCATTGCAGGAGTGCAGATTAAGGGCTGTTTGCCACGCTCAGCTGCATAAGTTAGTGTAAGTACAGTGTGTTCATCATGACTAAATGGGCGAACCCAGTGAAAGACTGCAGTCTAGACTGGCGCAAGGCTTCCAGCGGTGTTGTGTACTGCGGCAAGTGCACTCCCAGTCCTCCCTGAAGATTCAACTTGCACTATCCCTGTTCCAGACTCTGCAACTACTGACTCTCCTACTGCCTTTGCAGCCTAGTGAAGGGGACCCCTGGGCGCACTTCGTTTTCTGGCCCTGTTGGTACGCGCTGAACGCGGTGGGGAGACAGGACCGCTTGCTGCAAGCGGTCCTCAGTTCTGCGCAACTGACAGAGTGGGCATATGGAGGACTGGTCGGGTGCAGACTTGTGACTTTGGCGGTGTCTGTGGGAAGACACGGCTGGCAGTCGAAGACGGAGTATTGGCGACTGGTGGGTGGAGGGCGAGAAGGCAGCCTGGGAAAGTGGCTGGGCAGAGTGGATAGGGCCGCGTCTTTCCTGCTCTCAGGAGTGCTGGCAGTGCCTGCACTCAACACATTGGCAGAAGCAGTGCTGAGGGAAAGCTGGGTAGGCGCCGTAGCGCTGCCTGCAGCCCTGGGCTGCATCCTAGCAGACCGTTTTTTCTTAGTGGACTTATCGAGCAAGCCCGGCAACGAAGGTCCTATTAGTCCCCAGTACTCCCTTTGGCTGACTTCCAGTGAAGTCTGCGCTGCAATAGTCGCAGCGTCTTTCTCCAGCTTCGGCCATTTCTCTCTACTGCTCATCCTGTGCTGTGGACTGGTCAAAGTGGTCACTGTGTGTAAAGCTGCGCCCTTCCACTCCGCCTGGCGGAATCACGTGGAGACCTGGCAAGGCCTGGGCCTAATCTGCCCATCAGCATTCCTTTTCCTCCCTCTAGTGGCGCCTACAGCAGTCCTAGCGCCTGCTCTCCTCCTGCTCCTTGCCTTTCCTTTGCTCTTATTCCTGAGTTCTATTCTTTTCCAATGGCACTTCCAAGCATCCCTCAGGCAAGGAGTAGTGACTGAGGCGCAATACGCTAAAGCTTTACTTGTTCAACAGCCCAGACTGGGTCCAAGGGACCAGGACTCTTTGCAGACAAACCCACTTCTAGCTCATGTGCGACTATCGAAGCTGGACCTGTATCCCCTGCTATGGACTGCGTACTATTACATGAGTACAGAGGAGGTCTACTTTGCGAAGCTGGCGGTAGGACTAATAGGCGAGAAACAGCGAACTATGGGCAATACAGTACATATAGCAACCTGTATTGCTCGACTGTACGTGAAACTGAGCGATACTGAAAAGTCCCAGCACAGCCTGCTTCTCCTGCACTCCCTTCTGACTAAGGTGGAGCAGCAGGACTCCATCACTGCTGGCTATTTGCAGGACTTCAGCGAGGGCCTCCAGCACCAGGCCGTTCACTTTGATACCTTGGTAACGGAGTCGCATTGTTTGAGTCAGCAGGCCGATTTTACGAAATCTCTGTATAAAACTGCACTTGCAATATACCCGAAACGCTTAAGTCTGCATCAAGCCTATGTCCGCTTCCTGCAAATGATAGGAAAGACGCAGAAAGCGGAGCGATTCAGTCACACCGCCTTCAAACGCACCCAACAGACGCACTCTGCAATAGAAGGCGACGACACTGCTAATGTGCTCATAGTAGTCCCCCTGACAGGTCCTAAAAAGGGGAGAATTCTCTGGACTGTGAATGCGTCTTTGCTGAACTACAGGGACGCGGCTTTGAAGGGACAGACTTGCAGTGTGCTTTTCCCCAAGGAAGCGCAGGAAAAGGCTGCGGAATTGATCGGTTTAGCATCTTGGAATTCTCATACTTTGTGCTGTTCTACAGGGCTCCACGTCTGCCTTATGGATCCTGACAGCCGAATACACACAGGCTGGTTACAAGTTTTCCATACAAATGATAGAAAGACAGGCCACTTAATGGCAATAATCGCCATTACTTTGGACTCCAAATCGCACGAATTAGCGCTTATTAGTGAATGCGGGGAGACAAGGGAGTGCACAAACGGCTTCGCAGAGTTCCAGAGAGCCACCCGCTTCTCAGAGGCCTGCAGACTGAGTGGTAATGAGGCAGTGTGGAGGGGGAAATACAGTGGAGAGGAGGTCACGGTGGTAAAGGACTATTGGAGAGTGTGTGAACATTACAAGTTTCCCTCGTTTTTGCTGCAAAAAGCAGATAAAGATGCAGTTTTGCCGGCTAAATTGGAAATTAGTACTAAGAAATCCTTTGCAAGCTATTCCCCGACTGCATTTTTGCGGAAAAGTACGATTTTGGAGCAAGGTGCAGACCCTAACTCCACGAGTGTGTCCTCAAATGCTAATTTCCACACTCACAAGCTAAGTTCCAGCCTGAAATGGCAGGGCAAAGCCCTGGTTTTCACCATTATTGCCGCCTTCATCGTAGGCAGCACTATTACCATCGCCTTGGAAAAAGGCCTGAGTCTCTCCGCCCTACAGGTAAATGAGAGTTTAGCAGACATCACCTCCATTGGAATGCGAGTACTCTCCGCTCGAGCGGCCATACGCAGCAAAGAGCTCTATCTCCTCAACAGCGGCTTCCGCTTGTATGGGAACGAAACTGCGGCCAGACTGGACTTACAGACAGTTTCAGGATCTTTGAAAACCATGCATGGATATCTGTATGGGAACAGCTCCTCTATCATTGGACCCTTCCGTAGTCTGCTGCTAGAGCCAATTACGCCTTTTTGGCGCTATGAAAGGACTCACTTTGAGCGGTATCAAGTGACTCTATTGGATTTAATTGATGAAATGGCTCGAAGAAGTGCAAGTCTGGCGAGCTGTCCGATTGGGAATATCACTCGTGGCAATGAGGATTTTATGACTTTGTATCGAAACGGAGCCGCAGAAGCGCTCTCCGCCTTCAACTTCTCAGTAGCTTGGTACGGACAGTCCAAGGACCAAGAGCGCCAGCATTTCCTCAGTGTAGCGCTACTGGCTTCACTGCTTTGTCCTTTGGCGTGGCTGCTACTGCTCCTAGTTCTCGTGTGCCCGCTGCTATATGTATTGGAACGGAGACGGAGGCAGATTTGGACGGATGCATTGAATCAGTCCTGGGAAATGGAGAAACAAAGGAAAAAGTTGATCCATAAAGCCGATTTCCCAGCGAAAAAAGACACAATTAAGACTTACGAAAGCAGCAAAACCATGAAAATGCTGATAATTGCGTCTTTGCTCTACTGCTGTTTTTCGTCCCTGTCAAGCCTCGGCCTGTGTCAATACGGCTACCGCTCCCTGAACCCTGTCTTAGAGTCGAAGCCAGGGTACGTGGACTGGCTAGGCATGCGCAGAGCAGTCACAGCCAAGGGCTGGTTCCACATGCGAGAGGCCTGGCTGCCTTCCAACGTCTCCTTCCCTGCACTTTGCCCAGACATCGACCCTTTCTATAGTCCAGTCCTGCACTGGGAAGGAGCCAATGCCCTGCTCCTAACTCTACAGCGCTGCTTGATGTTTGGCTGCTCCACAGAGCCGATTTACCTGTCAAATGCGCATAGAAACTTGCTGATGGACAGAAGTCCCACTGCAGTGGACACTCCCATGCAAGCTGGTTTGACTCCGTTTCTGCATGAAATCGTGCAACTTTCCTCCGCTGCCCGGGCAGACCTCAAAATCGACCCCAAAACTGACTACAGCAAAGGGAAAAGGCTGGAAAAGTACTACTCGCTCGCATTCACTGCACTCACACAGTCGAATCAAATGTTTGATAGCGACACAGCGGCTCAGCTGAGGGCCACAAGTGACCAATTGGAGTGGTTTGGCCTGGTGTTGGTCTGTGTGAGTTTTCTCCTTTTGGTTGGAGAGTTACCGTTGGTGTGCATAGTGAGCTCTAGGCAGGTACTTCGGAGACATTGTAGAGAAATCGAAGCAATTGCGATTTGGGGAAATGGAACTTTTCAGCCTGTAAGTAGCTCTAATTCTATGTAGTTTCCCTACCTGTAGGATTTCTTATTCGCGCAGGACTGAAAGAACTTATTGCCTTTGTCTTTCGAAAGAACTAAGGCTGAGTAGTCCATATTCCTAAGTCCTTCTCCACTTCCTAGTCCATAAATCCGCACATTTCTCATACATTGCAGGCTGAAAACAGCCAAAAAGCCCTATAGTGCGCCAGCGGAGAGAGCGATAGCCAAATCAACAGTGAGAAAATGAAATCGTGGTACGGCAGTCTCAGCAAGCGCATAGGGCAAAGTTTCACCCGGTACTACGTCTTGCTTCAACTCCGCTCTACACCCTCTGCAAAGACACTTTGGGTTCTCGCCTTTCTGCACTCTTTCCAACTTCTAACTCTCCTATTGCCGGTACAGCCGAACGAAGGCGATCCCTGGGCGCACTCCGTCTTTTGGCCTTGCTGGTACGCGCTGAACTCTATAGGGCGACAGGACCGTATCCTACAGCAGCTCCTAAGCTCTATCGAAGTCACGTGGATGTATGTGGGTCTAGTGGGATCGAGACTGGTGACCTTGGCACTGTGTGCTGGGCGGTACGGCTGGCAGTCCAAAGCAGAGTACTGGAGACTGGCGGGCGGAGGGAAAGAAGACAGTCTGGGGAGGTGGCTGGGGAGGGGGGATAGAGGGACTAGGTGGCTACTTTCGGTACTGCTGTATGTGCCGGCTGCCAACTACTTGATGCAGGCAGTGATGTGTGGGTTTGTGTGTGGGTCTGTATTCCTTGTCGCGGCTTTTGCACTTCCGGCTGCAGTGCTGTGCACATTAGCAGATCACTGCTTTACAGTGAATATCGCCTGCACAGCCAACAACCCCGGCCCAATTGCCCCGCAATATACCCTCAAATGTACTGCCAGCGACCTAGCGATCGCCCTACTCGTCCCACTTTGCAGCTCTCAGCATGCCTTTCTGCTTCTAGCTCTCGTGCTGGTGCTGGGCCTGGCCAAGGCAAGTCTAGTGTACCGCGACCTGCCCTTCCACCTGAACCTCAGTAATGTAGTGGAAAGCTTCAAGGGCGTGTTTTTAGTATGGGAAGTGGCGTTATTGGCTTTGGCGGCGAATATTCCCCAGGCGGAATTGGCCCCAGGACTGTTACTGCTATTGGGAATTCCGACTTTAGCGGTTATCGATTACTCTGTAGTTTCCTATCGATCCCGCACGTTCCTAGCACATGGCATTAGGTCAGAAGCGCAGCACGCCAAGGCTATCCAGTTTTCCTGCCTTCAGCCCATCCACACGTCCAACTCTGAGGATAGTTCGCTGCAAGACCCGCCCACGACTCTCTTTCGCATGGACAAACTCAGTATTTTCCCACTGTTCTGGACCGCTTATTACTATTTACGAGCTGAAGAGTACTATTTCGCAAAGTTAGCGGTTGGACTAATCAGGGAATCTGACAAGAATTGGCGGAATAGGGTGCAAATCGACACCTGCATCGCCCGTCTGCAGACCCAGTTACAGAAGAATCAGGAGGAAAAGACGCTTCAAAGGTTTTTGATGCTTGATGGGTTTCTTACGAAGGTCCAGCTGGATGACAATATTTCGTCCATACTGTTGAGGGACTTTTACGAAGGACTGGAAAGGAGAAATATGCAGTTTGAGCGAATTGTCAATATCTCAAGACTACTAAGTCACCAGACAAAAAAGACAGCCGCTGCCTATGCACGCCTCGTAGAGACTTTCCCTAAGCGGGCAAGTCTGCAGGCAGCGTATTCCAGCTACCTGTGCATGATCGGAAAGGAGCAGGTGGCGGGACAGTACAAGCAGCAGGCTCTCAAGCTTGCGGAGAGAAAGAGGAAAAGAGTCATTTCAGGTGTAGACCGGTTAATCCAAGACGATGACAGCGTGATTTTGGTGGTAGTGCCGTTGACTGGCCGGGAAAAGGGGAAAATCGCTTGGAGCGTGAATGCGTCCTTATTGGGATATACAGAGGATACGCTGAAAGGACAAAATTGCAGCATATTGCTCCCTATAGCCTTTCAGAAGAAACATGAGGAGATGCTCGCCCAGCTACCCAGCAAACGAACTATTCCGCTAGTCACTTCCGCTATCCTAGACCTGAACATCTACGTCCGGAAAAGGACCGGGGAACTGCTCTGCGGTGTTTGGCGCCTATTCTGCGCTAATGATAGAAACACAGGCCAGTTACTATCTGTGACCTCCATCCGGATCCAGCCAAGTCCGAAGGACTTCGTAATTCTCAGTCCTAGCGGGGAGCTGATGGAGTGCACGCCGGATTTCATGGACTTCACACGGGAGACTTCCTTCCTGGAGGAGTGGAATCGGAGTAGTGAGGATGTGGTGTGGAAGGGGCAGTGGCGGGGGACGCTGGTACTGGCGTCTAAAGACTTGTGGCGAGTGAGTGAACGCTATGAAATTCCGTGCATTTCTCTGTTTAAAATGAGAGGACGGCGAGGGGCTTCTTTGGGAAAAGCCACAATTGTCCCGAAACCTGCCTATAACCTCATGGAAACCAAACACTTGTTCATATCGAATGCCAGCCTCGTCTCTTCCAAAGACCCTGACACTGGCCTGCGCTCCGTTGACAGTTCCAAAACCATCAAAGGGGAAACAGAGGCTATTAGCCTAGAAAACACGAAATCGCGCCTAAAGCATCTTGGACGCGGTCTAGCTTGCCTCATAATCCTTACCTGCATTGGCGGCTCAGCTGTAGCTTTGGCAGTGGAAGGGTCTTTCGCCCTTTCCGTACTACAAGTAAACGAAAGTATCGCTCACATAACCTCCATCGGTATGCGAGTACTATCCATCCGGGCTGCAATTCGCAGTAAAGAGCTCTACCTCCTTAATACCGGGTTCAGTTTGTATGGAAATGAGACCACTGCGCGGGCGGACTTGAAGGGAGTCGGTGCCTCTTTTAAAGCAATGCAAAGCTACCTATATGGAAATAGCTCCAGCGCGACTGGCGGGTATCGGAAATTGCTGTTGGAGCCGATTACTCCGTTTTGGCGCTTTGAAAGCGACCGCTTTGAGCGGTATCAGGTGACTTTGTTGGACTTGATGGATGAAATGGCGCGCAGAACTGCAAAGTTAGCGAATTGCTCGTTGGGGAATATCACCCGGAAAAACAGCGATTTTATGACTTTATATAGAAATGGGGCAGCGGAGGCATTAGGCGCTTTTAACGCCTCTGTAGCTCTATACGGGAAATCCAAAGATATGGAAAGGGACCAGGTCCTAACTGCTATGAAACTGGCGGCTTTTATAGCCCCTACGGTGTGCTTTGTTTTCTTCACTTCCCTTATTGGGGAATTGCTGTTCTTGCTGGAAAGGAAGAGGAAGGAAATCTGGAAGTCGCTGTTGGCTTTGCCGAAGAATGTGGTTGCGCAGGCTCGAGAAGCCTTAATTACCCGTGTGGACTCCCTCCGCTACGAAGACTTCCTATCCAGTCAGCACACGACTCTCACCCTACCCTGCCATTACCGAAGCAGCGGTCTAATGAAAGCACTCACTGCAACTCTGCTAATCTACAGTTGCGTCATGTCTCTATCCGGTCTAGGCATGTACCTATATGGCTACAGCACTATGAGCACAGTTCTAATCTATAAGCCGGGGTACACGGATTGGCACGGCATGAGAAGAGCCGCTACAGCTAAAGGGTGGTTTCACATGCGAGAAGCCTGGCTGCCCGGGAATCTCTCCTACTCTGCAATTGTCTCAGATACGCAGACTTTCTATAGCCATTTGAGGCACTGGGAGCAAGCGTCCAGTCTGCTGGTAATGGCGCAGAAGTGCATCACGTTGGGGTGTGAGATGCATGAGTTGAACCATTTGTTTCCTTCGGACATACATAAAGACTTGCTACTGGGAACTGCGGGCAATACTTCCATCGCTCTGTCCGCAGGCCTGTCTCCTTTCCTCAACGAAATCGTGCAACTCTCCTCCGCTGCCCGCGCAGACCTCCAATCAGACCCTAAAGTCGACTACAGCAAAGGCAAAAAACTGGAAAAGTACATTTCCCTCGCATTCACAGCAATAACTCAGTCCAACCAGCAATTTGATACAGACACTGCAGCAGATTTAGAAGCCGCTAGCAGGAAATTGAAGCAAATCAGTACAGTTCTGGTTTGTGCTGCTTTTCTTGTGCTACTGGTGATGTTGGTGCTGCTGAACAGAGTAAGGGATATACAGGTGTTGGAAAGCATTAGGAGTGAGGCAGACGCATTTAACCACTTTTCTAGTGCAAGTAGAAAAAGTAAGGGTAGTAATGGGAATTAAGCTATATACAAGAAGCAATTGATTACTTTCTATCTAAACCCGCTCTTCGCACTATTGAAATATTCAATAATTACGACCTTTCACTGGAACTTTCAGAGGTCAAAATACTGTGACGGTACCGAAGCCTCTTCAACCCGGCTTCCGTCGCTTGTCTCATTTGGATATTCAGACTGCCTTGGCGACTACGGCGTATGATAGAGCCGACAGAGCCTCTGTGGGGCCTGGTAAGTTGCGGCGTCATCATATCGCTTCTTAAAAATTTGGAATAGATGCGAGTACAATGTTGGAGTTTGCTGAGCATGCTGAAGGATTCGCTGAAGAGGTTGGTAGAAAAGGCGCAACAGTTCTTGGCTAGTGAGACTTGAGGAAGGATTTGCTTGGAGTAGGCTGTTAGTCTGTTTTGAAAGGCGTCAATTGACGTTTCGAGGAAAATGTCGCTTTGATTGGCCAACTGATAAGCGAGTCGAAGTCGCCTAAACCTCAGCAACCACCCAGTATACCTCAGCATAAAGAAAAACCTAGGCTCCTTCAATATCCTCTTTCTATGCAGCACCCAGCGTCTCTGGATCAGCACAGCCGCCAGCACCTTAAACTGCTTCCTAAAAACCTTGTTATCTCTGATAGCCGCCATCAGTTGAATTTCCCCGCTGTTGGCTTTGCACTGAATTCTGAAGGTTCTAACGACGAAGGAAATGATGGTAATGCCGATGAAAGCTGTAAGGCAAATAGTGATTCTGCCGAGGTGGGTCTTAGGAGTCAGGTCTCCGTAGCCGATTGTGCACTGAGACACCACAGTAAGCCACTGAGAGTTCCATACGTTGAAGGCGGAGCCTGGGACTGACCGCTCGAAGGTGAATATTGCTAGGCCGAACACGATGAAAAACAGCCCTGCTGCGAGGAAAATCGTAAATGCGCCTGAGGATGTTCTGTACAGTTTTACTATAAAGCTGAAAGAACTCTGGATGTAGTGCAAGTCTCTGCATGCATATTACACGTAGAAGAAAGTCCTGGGATTTGCGAACTGAGACATATAAAAGCCCCACCGAAGGCAGTGATATAGACGTAGGTAGATGAAAGGCATTAGGAAATCGTCGACTTCCATATAGCTGTAAGTCCCGAGTTGGTAGTATTTCACTGAGCTGTCGAACTTCGGAGGCACGAAAATGCAGTTTAGAAAAGACTCCAGCAGGACATATTCCCTGTCATGGGTCCATAGACCCAGCCAGGCGGAGGTCGCTGCGACCTTTCCTTGTCTCATAAGGACCCTCATCCTATAGTAGTGATATCTCAGCACCAATAAAACCTGGCACAGACTCAACATCATACCAACCCCTCTCAGCGATATCGAAGCCCAATCACTGTGCGAAAGGTCCGCATCGCACGAAACCAGCAGCGCAGTGATCACCGCCACAACCGCACTGCCCCTGCACGCAGTTCTCAGCCGTTGAAATAGGGTCTGGATGCGATTTGCCAAAGGACTGGTGTCCAGGCCAAGTGCGCAGATAGAGTTATGCTGCAGACTTCCCCTCATCCTTGTTTTCTTGTCTGCGAGACTGTGCTCTCCCTGCTCGATATTCATTACTAGGAATGGATTTGAGAAAGTAGGACTGGGTAGGGAATTGGTGGACAATGGGGAATTGCTGTGCGAATGCTAGTGGGGGCTGCCAGCTGGAGACCGCTCTTGGCTGGCTGCTACCCTAAATCAGCCTTTGTCTACTCGGCGGAAATCGGAGAGTGCGTTTACTTACGGAGGGAAGACCCCTCCGACCTTCTCAGACCCGTATTTCTAGGTAGGGACGTGTTCCTGGCAGTTGAGATGGAGTCCGCAGCCCGCAAGGACAGTCTTCTCTCCACCACAGAGTCCCCTCTGACCCTCGCACTGAAGCAGTCTTCCAAGACCTAGGCTAGTTGGTGCTGAATTGCTTGATAATGAGAAATCAGAGAAATCTCATAGAAGTCCTGAAGTTCTGTGAGCCGAAAGAGCTGCTGACTGGCTGTTCTCTGGTCTGCAGATATTGGAATGCACTGAGTAGCAGTGATGAAGTTTGGTTCCAAGCGATTGAAGACTCACACACTCCAATTGACTCGGTAGAAACCACTGCGAAGGACTACTACAGGGTCAATTGCAGACAGGCGTTCCCTATAGTTACAGCGAAGAAGCTGTTTCTGTACTGCCTGGGGAGTGGGGAAACTAAGGAATACCGACTACCGACTGATATTGAGATCAATCACACCTCTGCCTGGGCCTTACTCCCAGGAAACTACGTGCTCTGCGCGGGCAGCGAGCAGAGTGCCAAAGCCTACCTCTTACAACCCCCACAGTACTCAGTCAAGTCCCTCCCCGATATGACCCAAGTCAGAGGCTGGTTCGCTATGCTCCACTACCGCGGCAAAGTCTACGTCTTCGGAGGCTTCTATAGTCCTTGGCTATTCACCAAGCGGTGTGAACGCTATGAGCTGGGCACTGAGCAGTGGAAGCCGCTCCCTGATATGTCCAAAGTCCGAAGCAGCTTCAACGCCTGTAGATGGAAGGAAACTATATTCGTCGCTGGAGGCTGGCAGAACCCGGAAATTGAGTACATTGACTTGCAGACGAACATTTTCCATACTCTCAGTCTTAGGATGAATCCGACTAGCCGCACTCTTTGCTGGGTCGTGGGAGACCAATTGATGATCGTCCAGCACAGAACAATCATCTGGTGGGATATAGCCAATGGCTGCCAAGAAAGCACAGAACCCGTCCAAGACCAGCCTGGGACCTATATCTGGACCAACGCCCCTCCTATGGAGTTCCAGGGAAGGCTGTTTTTCCTGGTCTGGGAAGACGGCAAGGGCTACTCCATGGACCTACGCACTCGCTCGGTCAAGCAAGTCCTCCCCAACCTATTCGACTCTCTTTACCCCTAGGCTTTACACTACTCGATCTTGTGCTTCAGTTTCGGCAGTTGCTTCATGAACTTCACCAAAGCATGGATTCCATCCACCCAGGCCTTAAACTCACTATAGGAAGAGCTGATTAGGTCCACTCGTCCTCCCTTCGTAAGCGCCAACGCGAAGGGATAGAAGGGACATCCAATACACATTCTCTCGAAAATCGGACTGTTGTAATTGAGCACTCCCAGCCGCTTCATCTCTTTGTACTTCTTGAGCACTGCAGAGTCTACCTCGAGGTGTTCCTCGGTAGCTTGCCACTGCTTCTTCTGAGCACTGATCATGTACATAGTGTGCTTGGGGATGATAGGGTCGAGTAGGGTGGAGACTGGGATGGTGTGGTCGACACCTAGTTTCCCAGGATGGCGGATTTCGATTTTATTCAAAGTCTTAGCGAGGCGGACTTCGCGCAGAGTGTAGCCGCAGGCTTCAGGCGGGAATTCCCTGTACTCCAAAGGGTCGAATTCCCTGGTTCTCAAACTCACAGTCTGGTTCAGTCTTTTATGCATCTGCGTTCCTTCCAATAAGCTTCGTATTGCTCCGAAGAAGTCCGCTTCGACTTTCGTGCAATCGTCGAGACGGATTTTGACTCCAGAGGCTTTTTCCCAAGCGTATTCCTTGGCTGAAAGTTTGAGAGCGGAAGTGATGTCGATTTTCGTCTCTAGAAGTTGCTGCAGTAAATCGGGTTCGCCGCTTTGCATATTTGAGATTACTTCAGGTCTGCGGACAGTTTCATCCTCAGATACACCAAGGGACGGAGTGGGCAGACTATTGCGTCTTTCAACACTTCTGGGACTAGCAGGCGCTCCTTCAGCCATGCTTTCAGGCTCCTGCCCTGCTTGGCTGTTCTTCTCCAGTATCTTCAGTTTCTTTTCCAGTATCCCTGCCTTTTGTCTATCGACCGTCACATCTGCCATTTGAGCCTGCAACTGTGTCAACTTGGTCTTCAACTTCGCCTCTTCGACTGTCAATTTGGACAGTCGTTCTCTGGAATTTAGCTCCAACTCCGATAATTCCTTCTCGATTTCTTCCAGTTTTCCGGTCTTTTTCTCCATTTCCGTCTTTACAGCTGCGTATTTCTTCATCTGATTTTGCGCTTGCAGCGACTTGGACGCCCGGCTGATCCTCATACTGACTTCCCTCCTCTTCGCATCCACAATAGCCTGCGCCTTCTCGTGTATTTCCTGCTCAGCCTCCTCCACGACCTGCAACTGATCCAGCAAGCGGTCTGAATCCCCCTTCAGACTGTTAATAGCCTGGAAGACTCCTTGATATGTGACCTTCAACTCCGACTCTATCGTAGTTGCATGTCCGCGGGCTCGTTTGTCCTGAGTTTGGAAGTTGTCGAATAGAGTTTCCAGCTTTTCGTGTCTGTCCCGCTGTAGGGAGGCTGCAGCGACGCTCAGGTCTTTTTTCGCCTTTTCCGTGAGTTTCTGAACAGCTTTGTGACCGTAAGTGCGCAAGAGTTGGGCCAGTTCGCCGGAGCGACTGTTAAGCTGGGTACTGATGTACTGGTCTTGGGCACGCTTTAGGGCCTGCTCCGTCTTCATTTTGGACTGTTCTAGTCGCTTGGACAGACTCCGATCCGTGCTATTCAGCTTCACTAGCTCATTATTCGCGTTCCCAAGTTCCACGTCCAGCGCGTTTTTGCGTCTTTCCAGTCGAGCCAGTTTGATGGTCAGGTCTTCGACTTCCTTGCGGCGGACTGCTCTGCGGGCTTCTCTGTCTTCTGCCTGTTCGTCTAAGGTGCGGAGCTGCTCGACGTACATTTGGACGATTTCCGAAAACGCATTTCTCTGCTCTTCGGACTCCATTTGCGCTTCGATGGCTGCGTTAAAGGCGGTTAGGATGACTTCGTCGTCGGCCGGAGTCGGCAACTTTGCGTCGTACTCGACGAGAGAGGTACGAGCGCGCAGCTTCCATTGCGCCACAGCAGCAGAGCGGTTTCTGTACTGTCTCCTCAGTAGGTCAATACTATCGCGCAGCGCTTGAACCCGCTCCCTGCCTTCTTTGCATTTCTGCTCCAAGTCAGGGTCAGCTGGTCTTGAAGCGGAGTATTGCATCATTAGAAGTTGTTCATCTTCGACTAGGCATTCCTGCACTATTTCCAAATCTTGCTCCAGGACCATTTGCTGGTCCTTCCAGCTTTCGAGCATCACGAACTCTTGCTGCTCCACTTGGTCGATTTGCTCGGTGAGGATCACTTCGGAGACGTTGAAGCCGATTTTGCGGTTTTCTTCGACGATGTATTGGGGAAGTTGGCGGATGCCGACTTCGGTGCACTTGATAGTGATGTAGGCTTCGAGTTTGTCCAGGTCCTTGCGTCGGCCGAGTTTGGGGGTTTCTGAGGCTTGTCTGGTCAAAGTCTCCAATTGCGCTTTGGACTCCTCGAGTAGTTTTTCATTTTCCTCGACTTTATCCTCAAACCGCGAAACCTTTTCCTGGACTTTCGCCTTCCTTTTCCGTGCTTCCTTCAGCTGTTCTTTGGTCTCCAGCTCTTCCAAGAAGTCCGACAACTCCTCCGCATGCTGCGCTTTAAACTCATTCAAAGCCACTTCCAAGTTGGTCCTGCGGACCACCGCCTCCGCTGAAGCCATCAAATGCGACCGTATGTCCTCCTGCACCATGAGTCTGTTTTCCTCCAGCGGCTGCAACAAGTCTCGAAACTGTGCACAACTCCGACTCAGCCGTTCCTTTTCCTTAGCAATTGCCTCTGCTGCGTCTTCCAAAGGCTTGAGCGCTGCTTTGAAAGCAATCATCTTGTCGGACTGCTGGATGTCAATGTCGTTTTCGAAGGACAACTGAATTGCCTCCAAAGTTTCGAAGTCTTTCTGCAGTCGGCCCACGGCTGTTTGCAAGTTGTCTTTCTTGTAGGTCAGAGTTTCTTTAGCGTACTTCGTTTCTTGTCGGAATCTTCTCTTGGTCTCCACTACGTCCTCAAAGTCGTTCTGCACCTGGTCAATTTCCCTCCTCAAAGAGTCTTCCTTCATATCCGCCTCCGAATTAAGCTGCGCTATCTTCAGTTTGAGCTTCTGCGGGTTCTTGGACGCGAGAATATCCGCCAAATCCGGGGACCGAGACCTGGGGTTGGAAGAGGCAGAGAAGAAGTCCTCGCCATCTGCGCGCATAGTCGACATAGTATGAGATTAGTGGTTAGACTTATTGGTGGGAGTGAGGAGTTACGAAGTGGCTGGAAACTGCGAAATTCAGGGTGTTAGGGGAAAAACGAGTTCGGAATTGGGACTTTGGATGGATTTTCGCGGAAATTTGGGCAGAAAAGAGTCAATTTCGCCTTTTTCCCACATTGAGTGAAATTTGTTTTCGGCATTTCTATAGTCTCCTTTCTATGCTGAATTTCGTCTTTTCCTTGAGGAGACTGCCAAGCATTTGCAACTGGCCGAGGGACATTATGGAATTGATTGTAATCAATGGGAGAGTCGAATACATATACGGAATGGATGCAGGCGGAGCTGATAGCCAGGCTCAATGCTCCTAGAGAAGTGACACAGCTGCTTCCTATCCCTTTTCTGGAAGTATTGGAAAGGAAAACAACAGAGTCGTCCCTGCCTACTCTTCCAACTCTAAGAAAGACCAATACAGTCCTAAGCAGTCCAGCCCAACTCCCAACCGAGTCCATTTCCCTCCTTCTAAAGCCGCCTAGCAGCTCAGAGGAGCGAGAGGCCGCTGGGGTGGACTTGGCAGTGTACAGAGTTCAGGCTGTAGCGAGCAAAGCTGCAATCGCCAATCTCGAGGAAATCCTAGGTCTGTACCGAGACCAGATTCGAATTATAGGGAATTCAGACCCTGGAAGAGGGAATTTCGGGCTTGAGGGGCAGATTACGAGTTTGGAGTTTAGTCCTTTGGTGGGGCAAATAGCCCACCATAGCTCTAGACTTGACCATTTGCTCCGACTTTCCGACTCCACCCTGAGCACTCTCATGCTCAGGTGCCCGGCAATTCCCTCAGAAACAAAGAATGAAATCAGTACTTTGAGGGCGGAATTAGCAGTTTTGGGCTCAGACTCAAAGTCTGTGCTCCGGTATACAGCCCAAGAAGCAATCGATCAATTGGGAATCTGGCTGGAGCGAGTGACGACCAGGGAAGACCTGCTCCGCAGGTATGAACTAGTGAAGCAGGATTTGATAGTAAACCTGCAAGAATGGCCTTTGGCAAGTATTTTCGCAGGGCAGAAAGAAGCCGCTTTCCAGCTAATCAAAAATATACATAAAAGCCAATGCGGAAATCCAGAGGAAAAGTCAGTTTTCGAGGACTTGGAAAAGTCCATAAGGGAATTAGTGCATAGCGAGGAGCCCAGGCCAGACCTCAGTTTGGCTCTTCAGCAGCACCTAGTGGCTCTAGCGGACCTCCAGTATCGCCTATTAGCAGCTGAAAACTCTCACATTTTGCTTCCTCACGATATTTCCGCTACTACAGTTACCGAAGAACTGCAAGTCTCTTTCCAGTCTATGGAAACTAGTGACCCAAAGCTGCTCCTAGAGGAGGAAATGCAGGTTCGGCTGAATGGTGTTTTGGAGCTATCGGAGAAAAGTCTAACTGTACTTGCGGATTTGGCGATTAGTGACCCTTTCCCTATTCAGCAACTCAGGGAAAACCGCGGACAGGCCTGTGGCTTGCAGGCGTTGGTGTCGCTGGAGGAGGAGCATCAAAAGCTCAGAATGCAGTTTTTAGGGGAAATACCAAATTTACTAGTTACTGCAGGGTTGCTGAAATCGATGCTTGAGGAGGTGAAAACGCTTCGCTGCGATTTGAGGGAGAAACTCAGCAAAACTCAGCAAACTGCAGCTTTAGAAGAAATGGCGAAATCTGATTCCTTGGAAGTTGAAGCTTTTGAAGCGCTGAATTCGCTGTTCCACTCCAGCTCCAATTCGACCAAAGAGCGGCTTCTCTACACAGTCCACGAACGTCTGACTCTACTCATATCCCGCCACCGCAGTCTTCAAGGCGCAGGCTTTCTGCCTCCAGACCAGTCCGCAAGGACTGAATTAGACTCTTCCTGGAAGCGACTTTTGACCCTTATCAACGACCAAATTTCCCTGGTGACTGAGACTTACCACAAATTGACGGTAGATAATGTGGACACGAAAGCAAAATTGGAGACTTTGTTAGAGGACCGGAAGCCGGGTTTAACAGAGGTCCCGGCCTTCTCCATAGGGTTCGATTACTTAGCGGAACTCATAGCTGCAGTCAGGGAAATGATCGAACACACCGATAACTTGACGGACGTAATAAGGGAAATCAGGGCTGTGGACTCCAGTTTACGTCAGTGCGAATTGACAATGCAGGAAAATTACTACAAACTAAAGCCAGTCGTAGGAGTTGAAGACGGCAGGAAAAGGGAAAGAAAGCGGACTTTCATCACTATCACACACGCCGAGCCTTTAACCCCCAAAGAAGGAATCTACATTCTGACCGATATTATTGCAGCACTCAAGAAAAACGCCAACAATCTTTTCGAAATCGAAAACAAGCGAGTGCAAGTGATCGAAAACAGTCTGAATCTAAAGCGTGCCAGAGAGGCTTTAGAACTGCTTCACGAAGTAGCAGACGCTGAGCGAGTCCTGCGTCTAGACAGTGCCAATCAGCTGCTTGCAGCCCCAGGCGCAGAGGAAGAAGCTAGGCAAGCCTCGTTACTGGCTCAGGGCTTGAGTCCCTGTCAATCGGCTATTCCTGCGCTTTCCGACTCGATAACTGCTTTTCTCACTGAAGTGCTTCCGTGGCTGCAAGAGTCTTTGGCATATGATCAAGCCCTAAACCGACTGATCCGCAAGACTGCACTTTACCTCGACTGAAGGAAGAGCCTAGAATAGACTAGATGTCGTCGATGTTCAGGTCGTCATCCTGCTGGTTAGCGATGGAGACCAGATCGATACGCGCTTCAGCTGACTCCAGAGGCTTCTTAGAGCCTGCGTCAGAGGGAGTCGGCTTGAGGACTTGTGGTTCTGGCAAAGTTCCGGCTGATTGTGCTGCTAAATGCTCCTGAATCAGTTGTTTTTGTCTGATTACTTCTTCACTGTCCTTCGTTTCTTCGTCTTCTTCCTCGTCCGAGGCCTCCTCGACTTCAGCGGCTTCCAGCCAATTCAGAAACTCCTCCGCACTTCTGCGTAATGCACTCAATTTCTCAGAGTCGTAAAGTCCACTGGCTTCATTGAATTCCAACTCCCCCTTTTTCCAGGCCAGAAAGTCCTCCTCAGCTACGACTTTCCCATCAAGCAGCAACTTGCAGCAGGTGGAAATGTACTTATGGAAGTCGGAGTTGTCGAGGTAGTAAGTTGCAAGGGCTATAAGCAGTTCTGGAGCCTTGTGTCTGCTTTCCCTGCGTAATAGCCGGGTGAGGTCTTTGTTGCTGCGGAGGAGGGGGCAGATGTTCTTGCCGAAGATGCCGGTTAGGATGACGTAAAGCCGGATTTCGGCTGGGAAGGCGTGGGAGACGCAGATGCTTTTGACGAGTTCAGCGAGGCTTTCTGGGCCGAGGGTGGATTCGCTCAGGCGGGTAATGGCCTCTTGCACTTCTTCGCTGCTTATTGTTACTTCGGGCACAGGCTCGCCTTCTTTCTCCTCCTCCACCTCCGTTTGTGTTTTCGTCCTCTTATCCGCATTTGTCTTAGGCCGCGCTTCGCTCGCAGGCGGATTCTTAAGTATGAACGCTGCCAACTTATGTGTATTGTCCATAATCAAATTGGCTCCGCAGGCCGCACAGTCCGACCACAGTTTACCCTTCTTGACCTGAATCACGATTTCCGGGTATTTGCATCTTCCACACAGTACGAACTTCTCAATGAACTTATCCAGAAACTCCTGCAGGACTGCAGTTGAGAAGCTGCCGTTCAGCATGTATTTGTCTTCGTTGGCTTTGAACTCAGTGGGAGCGCCGAGTTCGTATCCCCAGTACTTCAGAGCGTATTGAGGGTTGACGCGTAAGGCTCGAGAAGCGTCCTTTAGATTTAGCACGCGGGTTTTGATGCCGTTGCCTCGACCCTCGATTTTCGCGGCCAGAGCCGGCATTCGGTAGCGATAGTTGGGGTCTCGGATAGACGTAGGGATGTTGAGCATCATCTTGCGGCTAATATTTACCCAGCTATGCAGGCCTTCCGGCCTTACTAGCACTGTCTCAGGCTATATATAGAGAGTGGCGGAATGGTAGCATGTGAGGGAAGTGGGAAAAGGGGAGGTGAGAGGCCGAGGGTAAAGCGCCTTTTTGGAAGTGGAAATATTGGCAAAGATACAACTGTTCCAGTGTGGGATTGACATGGATCAAATAGAGGTAGATGTATGAGAAGTATAGAGACTTAGGGCATTTATGCACCAAAAGCTGCAAATCTTCGTTTAAATTCCACATTTCCCTGCATCCTCCACCCAGTCACCCTCTATTCCGTTAAGAACAATGGCAGTGCACTACTCCAACCTCACCTTCTGCTGTTCCTCTCGCTTCGACGAACTCCCCGACTCCGACAGCACTCGTCGCACTTACAGTCCCAAGGCCGCTCCTATGTCCAGAACTCCCCGCTCAGTCCCGCACACTGTTTACGACTTGCTGAAAACGCTGGATCCGGACCTGCCCGCACTGCCGTCCTTTCTGAGAGACGAGCAGGCAGTGAGTCTGTTGGAAGTTGCGATTGGAGTGATTGGCAAGCGGGCGAAAAGGACTGAGGAGGAGTTGAAGCAAATCCGTGCGGACTATGACAGGCTGCGACTACGGACAGTGGAAACCGCCCAAAGAAATAACCGAGCTTTCAGCCATACGCCCAGAGCAGAGGCAAAGCCACAGACCAGAAGAACAGACGAAAAGGACTTGCAACTGCAGGAAACGCAAAGGCAATTCCAAGTGCTGCAGCGGGACTACCAGCGAGTCACGGTCCAGTTTGAACTGTCAGAGCTGAAGCTGCAGGAGTTGAAGGAAGTCAAAGGGATGTATGCAGTCCTGCTGCAGGACTTTGCTAGGGAAGAAGCTACAGCGAAGTCGTTGAGTGACTTGAATAGAGAGTTGAGGGAGGCTAATCAGTCGTTGCAGCAGGAAGTTTTGAAGTTGAGTGCGCAACTGCAAACTGCGGATGCACTGAATAGCAGTGGGCAGGCTACGGAACGCACAGTGACTATGTTGACTGGGGCTTTGGAGAAGGAACGAGGGTTGCTGGGGAAAGAGCGATCTGCTCTATTACGAGCGAAGCGAGAGTGGATCCGTAACCGCCCCGACCAGGACTGCAGGCTCAACATGGCCGTGGAAGACCTAAGATCCCACTGGCTCCGGCTCGACGAAGTAACCACCGAAGTGTTATTACTGCAGGAAAACCTGCAGACACAGGAAGAAAGTATGAAGCAGGAACAGACCGGACTCGAAACCACTGCACTCTACTTAGACTCTGTGCAGCGGGATATGGAAAGAAGACAAAGTAAGTCGATGCAGGAGCAAAGATCTTTAGACCTGCGCATGCAGCAAATAGACGGGCAGAAAGTCACTCTCAGGACGAAAGAAACGCAACTTCTCCAGCTAGAATCAGTGCTGAAGGAAAGAATGCAAAGTCTGAATAAGCTGGAACGGGCGCTCCGCAGACGTGAGGAGCAGCTGGATTGCCGCTCTGACACCTCCTGGCAGTTTTCCACTGAAGTCTCCAACGTCCCTACTCTGCAGGAAAGCCCTGTGCCTCTCCTCTACGACCTGACTCCGAGAGACGTCATAACTCCTGATAGTACAGAGGGGAGTCCTAGGGAAGAACCCTAATTTGCCTAACTAGTCGGATGGCGGGGGAATCAGTCTCTGCTTCAACTCATCATCCGAGGAACTGGAAGAGGACTTCCGATTGTGCTTTTTCACGTACTTCTTATAGAGACGGAAGCCGCCATAGATGCAGCCAGCAACTAGCAGAACAAGCAGGAAAATGAGGATGTAGTAGCCCCACTGCAAGGTTTGCTCCTTGGTGAAGCACTGCCAGCCCACCCGGTAATAGTCCTCCATGCACACATCCACGCAGTACCGATACCCGTCCTTGTTGTAATGCAGTTTCGGACAGGAGTCAACACAGCGACTTCCGTCGACATTAGATAGGGAATAGTAAGGCTTGGAGCAAGCCACTAGACAGGTGCTATTAGCGGCGATGTAGGGAGTAGCAAGGGCACAGGAGAGGCAGGAAGAGGCCTGTGGGCTTGAGCAAGAAAGGCAGGAGGAGTGGCAGGGTTCACAGGTTTGGGAGGAGGAGTCTGGGTAGTAGCCTTCAGGACAGCCGACAGAGCAGGTTGCTTGGGTGCCCGTTGTGTACTTGAATGTACCGATCGGACATTCAACCAAACACTGTAGCATCGTCCCCACCCTATACTGCACAAGTGGCAACTGGCAGCCAGCTATGCACCTTCCAGCTGCTAAAAACGGGTACTTCCCCGCAGGTCTGCAGGAAGCACACTGCTGCTCATCCCCAGGCGTTCCACACGTCAAGCAACTTGAATGACAAGGGGAACACATAGTTGACTGAACAGCAAACCCAGCAGCACAGCTTTCCACACATATCTTTCCATCGGACTCTTCCAGGCCATACATGCCTTCAGGACAGGCTTCTAGGCAGTTGCCTTGGTACTTGAAGGGAGAAGCAGGAGCGCAGGAGTTGCATGTAGAGGAAGAGCTGCAGGTGAGGCAGGACGAAGGGCAGACTCCGCATTGAGCTGAAGGTGCGTCATAATAGTACCCGTTTTCGCACATGGACTTACAGTATCTTGAATTGCTACCTTTTTCCCCCGTAAAGCCATCCGGACACGCAGCCAAGCAACTCCCATGGAACAAATACTGCTCATTGGTCAAGTCTTCGCAAGCCAAGCACTCTTCCGCCCCAGGACCCGAGCAACTCAAGCACGTGCTATGACAGTGAGAACAGTAATTAGTCACAGTGTCCACATAGAAGCCTTCACCACATGACTTCACACAGGTCTTTTTCTCCTTCGCTTGGTCGTCCATTTGATACTGTCCCGCGGGGCAATAAGCCGCACATGCAGTTCCCACTAGGAAAGGGTAGGAACTGAAGTAGGAACATGAGAGACATTGGGACTGGTCACTGAGAGCGCAGGACTGGCACTTTCCTTCGCATTTTAGGCAATAGCCGGTTTCCGGGTTCAGTACGAATCCGTCCCCACATACAGACTTGCAAGTTTTCGCTCCATTCGCATTTTCGAATTTGCTAGTGCCTGCAGGACACGAAGCCAGACATTGATTTGCCACCAGGAAGGGGAAATTCCCCTTAGAGTCACAGAGAGTGCAAGCAGATTTACTAGTGGAAGCGCACTGCTCACAGGTCTGATGGCAGGCTCGGCAGTAGCCATCCGTCTCGACAATGAATCCAACTCCACAGTCCGCTATACACTCTTTCCAGCCTTGAGAGTCCATGAACTTAACAGCTGTGCCTGGACAGGTTGTCACGCACTTCCCAGCGCTCCACAAAGGCCTGGCTTCTGTGCAAGTCAAGCAGCTAGTGTCCGCAGGACTACTGCAAGTTGCACAAGATGAGTGGCATTTTTCACATTTGTTCGTAGAGGGTACGTAGGCTGAACCGTCCTTGCAGGTGCGCTTGCAGATCTGAACTCCGCTTTTTTGGTCGATGCTAGTATCGGGAGGACAACTAGCTAAGCACTCGCCGTCTAGTGCATATGGGAAGGATCCGGACAGGTCGCAGGTCGTGCATTGGTATTGGTCTGGGCCGGAACAGGACCCACAAGTCTGATGACAGATCAAACATGTATTAGAATTCGGGTCCACAAAATACTTGCTTTGGCAAGATGCTACACAGCCCTTAAAGCCCGACGCCATAACCAAGTGGAAAGTGTCCTTAGGACAGGACCGTAGACACTGGTTCTCCATAGCATATGGGAACTGTCCATTTACCTCACATTGTAAGCATTCGTTTGCTGTTGGTCCGCTGCAGGTTTGGCAGGAAAAGTGACATTTCTCACATATAGTTTGCCCGATAATTGCAAATCCGTCCCCACAAGTTTCTATGCATTGTTGGTAGCCGGCCGGGTTTTTGTATTGGAACAAGCCGGAAGGACACTCGGAAAGGCACTGTCCTGCGCTGAAATAAGGCGTAGCGCCTGCTTGGAGACAGGCTGTGCATCCATTTGCCTCTACAGATGAGCACTCTAAACAGGCACCAAAGCAGCGATAGCACCACTGAGTGGCCATATCTAGGTAATAACTTGTCCCACAGGTTGACCTACATTGGCTATTTCCAGCCTCATCAGTATAGCGGTAAGTACCAGTCGGACATTCAGAAAGGCAGTTCCCTAGTGAGAAAAACGGGTAAAGCCCCGCTTGGTCACATGTCAAACAGCCATCTTTCGCAGCACATTGGCAAGTGGAGCACGAAGGGTCGCAGGGCGAGCAGTAGTTAGATGCAGTGTTTACATAGAAACCTGCAGGTGAACAAGTGTCGACACACACTTTCCCGCTTGCACTGTTGAAGTGATAAGCTGGAGAGACGCATGCAGAAAGGCACATGTTGAGGGAAAAGAAGGGATTGGGTCCGGCTTGGTCGCAGGATAAACAGCCGTTAAGGTCGCAGGTTAGGCAGGTGGAAGCACAGGGAAGACAAGTCGCGGTGGAATCCACATAAAAGCCGCTTCCGCATGTATCTCGACACTGCAATAACCCTTTCCCATCAGTGAATTTAAATGTAGTCTCAGGACACACCGCCAAGCATAGACTTCCACTTAGGTAAGGAGTTGCGCCTGTAGGGGAACAAGCAGTGCACTGGGTAGGAGAGCTGCATAGAGAGCAGGAAGAGTCACAACTTTGGCAGGTGTTGGCTGCGTCCAGGCCAAATCCAGGTTCACACTGCGCTATGCACGTCCAAACTCCCTTCACTAGGCTTTTGTAGAGACCTGCTGGGCAGTCGGCTAAGCACTGGCTTTCGTGGAAATATTGGAAGGAAGATGGGCAGGAAAGGCAGTCAGAGGATTGGGCACCTTTGCAGGATTGGCAGGTGGGGGCGCAAGGGAAACACGTCTTCGAAGTGGCATCCAGCCAATATGTCCCATCGCACTTGACCACGCATTCCTTCACTCCACTGCGGTCAATCTTCAGCAAAGGAGTTGGGCAGTCCGCCAGGCAGTGGCCTGCATTCATATACAGCGACTGGCCTGTTTGCTTGCAAGTGATGCACTGCCCAGCAGCTGCTCCGCTGCAGGTAGCACAACTGGGATTACAGTCAACACATTGGTTAGTGCCGGCCACTAGGGCGAATCCGTCCCCACAGGAAGTCACACAGTCTTGAAAGCCTTGAGAGTTTTCGTGCATGTAAGTGCCGGCTGGGCAGGATTTCGAGCAAATGCCGTTGAGGAAGATTGGGTTGGGTCCTGCTTGGTCGCAGGAAAGACAGGCTGTGGCTGCTTTGCCGCTGCAGGTAAGACATGAGGAGTCGCAGGCGGAGCAGAGGCCAGATTCAGCGTAGAAGCCATCACCACAGGTAGAGCGACACTGTCTTTTCCCAGCTGCATCTACATAGCTGAAGCTTCCAGCCGGACACTGTGCCAAACATTGATTTTGCGACAAATACGGAGTAGTCCCAGTAGGGTTGCACGCCGTGCACAAAGCCACATCACTACAAGTCTGGCAAGACTTATCACAAGCTACGCAGTATTTCGACGCTGCATCTAGGAAATACGCAGACCCACAAGTATCTCGGCATTCCTTGAATCCTGCTGGATTGTCGTACTTGTAAGTCCCTGGAGGGCAGGTAGTGAGACACTGGCGGTTGTACAGGAAAGGGTGAGCGCCGATTATCGAGCATGCGATGCAGTCAGTTGCCTTGGAGTTGATACATTCCGTGCACGAAGGATGGCATAAATGGCAATCCGCGTCCTCCCCGGAGTTATATATCCCACCAACGCATACAAATCTGCACTCCTTCACCCCTGCATTCGTCCATCTGAAAGTCCGCGGTGGGCAGTCATTCACACATTTATGGTCATATGTGATGTAAGGTGTTAGCCCTGTTTGGCTGCAAGTGAGACACTGAGAATTCAGTCCGCCAGTGCAAGTGACACAGGAAGAATGGCAAGGCACACATTCCTTATATGTATTAGCCGCTGTGTTGCTAGGACAGGCGGCCATACATTTCTTTCCTATACTTGGGTCGTTGTAGAAGTAGCTGGGACACACCTTCACACACTTCCCAGTGGAGTCCAAGTAGGTAAGTTTCCCTGTGGAGTTGCAGGACAAACACATGCTGGCGCCTGGTCCGCTGCAGGTCAGGCAGGTGGTGTGGCAGACGTCATTTTGGGCTAGGGTCAGGGACGATTCCGCTCCTTGGAGCGATATGAAGTCCTCTGCAGACTTAGACGCACCACCACTGCCCACAACTAGCAGTGTCACGCCTAAGAAGCCGCAGACTAAAGCCACCCACAAGGCCTTCATATTATTACCCAATCATCCCATATTGGGCAAGACCAGACCTAGTGAATGAACGTAGCGGCCCTCTGGTTCATCTGAGTCTCTATGTCTCCCCTCAACTTCCCATTCTTGCAGTCTGCTTCTTCCTGCAATTTACTAAGCGTTTCCTCCACTTCCTGCATTCCTTCCATTATCTTCTGCTTCCGCTCCCTCGCCAGCTTCTCCATTTCCTGGAAGACTTCCGGGAACTCGATCGCTACGAACTTGAGCATTGGCTTCGGCATGACTAGTAACTCCCCGTCATACTCCATACAGCAAGTGCATAGTCGCTTACTTCTGAGGATCACTTCGACGTCGCCGAAGTACGCACCTTCCAGCATTCGCTTGAAAACCACCACTTCCCGGCCGATCACGAAGGTTATGCGTCCTCTCAGAATCACGTACAACTCGTCCGAGTCGTCGCCTTGGCGGTATACGCAGTCTCCAGCGTCTAAGTACATGTAGCGCAAATAGGGAATTATCGTGGAAATGAACTCGGGAGAGCGGTCTTGGAAGAACGGGATTTTGGCAGCTGCGCCTTCATACATAGCAATAGAAACTTCATACCGGAGTTTTTTGGGCAAAGAGTCAAACATCATCTGTTTATCTCCTGTGTCTAACTCCGCTCTTTGGGAGTTTATGCGTATTGCTCTCCGAAGGCGGACTTTTAACTGAGTGCTGAGCCGGCCTTCGCGGACCATTTGATCCGCAGCGTTTAGCTTTATCGTCAATACGTTGTTGCGACTATTCAAATGACTCAGAATCGAGGTCAGAGAGCCGATAGTGAAGGAGTAAAAGCCCACACTGAAGCACATCCATACCATTGAGTAGAGTCGCTCAAGGTCGGTCCAGCCTGACAGTTCTCCGTAGCCTACAGTGGTCAGGGTGTAGCAGGCCCAGTATATGGCTGCTATGTACTGGGAAGCTATAGGCTGGTCGACCAACAAGGACTTACTTACCCACGTTTCCGGCCCGAAATCCTGGATTTTAGCCATGTAATAGTACAAACAGCCAGAAACGTGAATGGACATTAGCACCGTTATAGCGAAATAGAACACTTTCGTCATGCCTCGATTTATCTCCAAACAGTCCTGTATGTGCTCCAGCGTCTCTGACAGTTTCCCCTTCATAACTAGCCGGTACAGTCTCGCAATCCGCAAAAGACGGTAGAGTCGGGGCAGTCTGACCAGTCTGATAAATCCATAATACCCTCCAGTCGATGTGTTGTCCTCCTCAATTAGGCCAAAAGGAATACAGGCTAATAGGTCTAAAACCAGCCAAGAACGAGCGTATTTTAGGAATATTGCTGCTGGTCGCATTAGCGTGCTCCCGTCATCCATCTCCACTCCTGTGATGCAGGTGAGCATGACATCGAGGAAAAAGAGGAAATCCACTGTGCGTTCAGTGTAGAACCACCCGGAGTTGTCAGTGTCGGAGAAGGCCAGGCGGAATGGCATTACTAAGACAGTGTAGAGAAGCAGCGCGATCACCACAAAGTTCCAACTCCTCCGAAACCCAGACTGCGGATGCAGCACAAAGCACCTCCGCGCCTCCTGCATCTCCGGCAACTCCCCTTTCCTAGCCTTCAACCTCATCAACAGCTGCTCCACGTTCTTCTTATAGTTCACATTCTGTCCTTTGAGAAAAGACGAAGTCCCATATAGTCGCAGTTCTTGGCATAGGAGAGACAGCATTACTGCACCTTTCAGCTTCTTTCGGATTCTTGACCATATGAGTCGGCTGGAGCCTGCGACTGTTCGCAGGTCTTCTTGGCTGTAGGTGAGGCTGGGACGTTCGTAGGTGGGCGGCAGGCTGGATTTCGGCCGCAGGGCGAGTTTTTCCTCTTCGTCTTCCGGGGTGTGAAGGGGAAATACTTGGGCGAGTCTCAAATGTCTGTCTTCGCACATGACTGTAAATAGTAATGGGGGACTGGGTCGTTTTCATAGCAGCCACAGCCGCTCTCGGCGCCGTGGTCTACATCCTGCTCTGGTACCAGTGGGAGGTGTAAGGCCTACTCAGGTCCTGGCTCACCCTACACCAGCCAATCGAAGAAAACAAGACTGCAGCAAGTGACCGAGAAGCCAGCCGCATCTCTAGAGCTGCCTCTATCGCCCGGCTTGCCAGTCACGAAGGCTTCTTCGGGGAAATGAAACGCACATCCCGGTCCAACTCTCTGGACGACTGGGGACACGCCTGGATCTCACCACACTCACAGCCACATGCACCAGCTAAGAGAGGCAGGGAGGACAGGGTGGAAGCCGACTATGTGCAGATTCGGAGAAATGCGCTGAGACTTTGCTTGGAACAGGCGAGGGGCAGTCAGGGGATTTACCGGGCGGACTATGGAGTGTCCAGGGAGAGGTATGTGGAAGGTTTGCAGGAGCAGCAGGGGAAACAGGGGGGAGCACACTTGCAAAGGGAGGATTTGGGGGGTCAGGGCGGACTTTTTGGAGGAGAGACTCAGTCGAAGCTGTTTACACAGAAACACGACCAAGGCGAAGTAGGCGCTATGTTCGCCGTCCCTCCTACCTCCTTCCCTCAGTCCACAGGCCTATTCGGCTCCTCCGCCTCTCCAACTCCCGCCTTTTCCCAGTCCTCAGTCCCTCCCAACCCCTTCCCTGCCTCAGACTCCTCCCCAGACACAGTCCGCAAGCGTCGCAGCTAGGCTAATCTCCACTAATGGAGTCTGTCCTTGGACCGCACCTACAGACGAAGTTGGGACTGATCCCAGCCAGTGACCTGCAGGCCGTGGACTTCGTACTGCTGTATTTCTCTGCTCACTGGTGTGGTCCTTGTCGGAATTTCACACCGAGACTGGTGGAGTTTTACAAGGAAGTGAATGCTGGGCAGGTACGGATGGAAGTGGTGTTTGTGAGCTCGGATAGGGATGAGGCCGGGTTCAGCGGATACTTTGAGGAAATGCCGTGGGTGGCTGTGCCTTATAACAGTGCTCAGTTGAGAACACAGATAGGGGCAGGGTATGGAGTACAAGGGATTCCCAAGCTGCTGCTGGTGAAGAAGGACGGCAGTGTGGCTTCTGAGGGCTGCAGAAGTGATGTGGAGAGACTGGGGCCTCAGTCGCTGGAGAGATGGAGAAGTCTGCTTTAGCTAGGCGCAGTTTAACACTTGCTGGAACAAAGCAGAACTCGAGCCCTTCCTACCACTTACCTATCTATGTCTATCGAAGTTGCGCCACCAAGTCTTCCATATCCCTCGACACCTTCCTGTCATTGACCACGCACTCCGCAATCGCCGCCGCAGTCTATGTGCAACTCACATCTCTATCCAAGGCTTTGGCGAGGTACATGAGAAGGTGGAAGTTCGAGTATTTGATGTTGGAGGGGATGTTTTTGGTGCGAGAAAGGAAGGACTTTACGTCTTGATTGGTGATTTCTCGGCCACGATTAGCGACTGGGAAGTCGTAATTCTTGAGCATGGTCAAAGGACGAGTAGGGAGTCCGCAGGCTAAAGCCACTATCAGCCACTCTGGAGCGAATTCATCAGAAGGACTGTTTTCACTCATAATCGTAGGCAGTAGCTCGTTTCTATATATAAACTCACGCTTCAGTCGGCCGCTTCACCATGCGTCTTCTCCGGTCTGACTCCCCAAACACTCCGTCCCGCTCTAAAGCCTGTCCTTGGTCGCTAATCATGTAGGCTTCCGGCATGGAGTTGCCGTCGTCCTGGGGCTTGAGAACCACGGTGACGTACTTGGAAACCTTGCAGCCGGCGGGGTGGTCCACGATGTGGGCTTGCTGCAGTCGGGCGGCTTCGCGGACTTCGTGGGAACTTAGGTAGGCATCGTGGTTGATGGTAGTGAAGAGCCATCCAATACTTTCCAAGTCCAACGCTCCAGCGATATAGTCCGCCAGCTCCCTATCTGGGTCGTCCAAGAAATGGAACCCGTTCATTTCACCTATCTGCGGTGGCTCGTAAATCGCCTCCACCACGGCTCTAATCCCTTCTGGGTAGTTCGGGTCCTCCGCATAGTAGCCATACAGGAAGCCAGCTCTTTGCTGCATGTGGTGCGACTCTTGCCAGAATCTGACAAAGTTGGTGACTTCGGGCACGCACATGAGTTGCACATAGTCCACGTGTCTATAGGGCTGCCGGGCGAGCACGGCAGTCTGTGGCATGCAGGAATTGCATACGCCTTGCGGGTAGGGCTTATGCTTGGGACAGCCTGTCTTCAGCTTGTACGAGAAATCCGCAGGCGGCAGACATCCAATGCAGGTGGCTTCCGGCGGGTGTTCACACTTTGCCTTTCTATTGGCCATGTAATGTTCGAAGGACACATGTTTGATTCCTGCCACGAAGTTGTTCTTCAGACATTTGATGCACGTGACGTTCTTGGGATGGTTGCACATCCAGCTCAGGTCTTCCTTGGCCGGCTCACTGTCCTTCGATTCTTCCTTGCGTTTGGCTTCCTCCCTGGCCAGGCAGTTGATGCACCGCTGGCCCGGCCCATGCGAGCACTGCCGCATATACTGAGACTCCGACTTCACCTCCGTCTCCTTAGTGGAGTTCTGCGACTTCAGCACCGGCATTTCCTCCACAATGACAGCCTTCGTATTGAGCTGCACAGTCGCAATCTCCGCCTCTGCATGCAAGAAAAGCACATCTCCACTCCGCACTCCCAAAGCACTCAACTTCACACTGTCAGTCTTTGCGCCTAGCTTCGCACCGGATTCGTCGCCTTTGGAAAAGGTCTGCTGTGCACTGCTCACGCGCAGCTTTCCCTCGACTGCTGCCTTGAGGTCTGCGAGGGAAGCGCCTTGTGGCAGTTCGATACGGGAGCGGCCGGTCTTGGAGTAGATGCGGATGATCAGGTCGGTCATATTATATGCCTGGCGTAGGCGTAAAAATGAAAGTAGCCGCAGTATGGCTGACTATGCTGTGGGCGCAAGTCCGGGCTGTGACCTTCTGCGGGGTTACTGCACTGAACCCTTTGATAAGTGCTACGACTGACTATAGGTTCACGCTCATATTGGGACTAAGCAGCCCTGAAAGCATGCTAGATGTCGGAGACATTATCAAAATGCAATTCCCGTCTGAAGCCCAATTGACCATTACAGCCCCTACCGCTCCGAATTGCTACTACGAAAGCATAGTAGGAAACACAAACTTCGCAGTTTGCAGTATTTCCAGCGCAAATGTGATTTCCTTTACTGTGGAATCGAAACTGAATACAGCCACTGATCCGCTGGTCTTTGTCCTCGGCCCTGCGCTAAATCCTCCTGCTGTGATGACTACTTCCAGCTTTCAAATCAGTGTGAAGCAGGGGACGACTGTGAGTACTGCGGATAGTGGAATTGTGGCTACGTATGCGCCGGGAACGCTTAGAAATACAGGGATTACGAGCTCGACGCCAATTGTGTACACCGCCGCTACTATAACCATTACATTCATGCCGCAGCACGACATCCCCACCCAAGGCCTGGTCCAAATAACCTTTCCAAGCGATTTCGAAGTGGGCGTTTTAGCGAATCTAGTAGTTCAAGGCTCTGTTAGCGGCGGAGGACTGGTCACTCTTACAGGCACAGTGCCAGGATCTAACCAAGTTTTAGCCTCTGGGTTGTTCGCTGGTGCGGGCGTATTGGCTTCTAGCAACCCTACGATATCGGTGACTGTTTACCCAGTTACTACTCCCAATTCTATTCGTACTTCTGCATCTGTGAGTGTAAACACTGCTGATTCCGCAGGAAATCAGATAGACATGATCGACTCAGGACTGACGGTAACTCCTACTCAACCTCGTGGGATTTCAAATGCCATAATAACTCCTTCTCCTTACACTGTCCAAAAGCCAGCAACTTATTCATTCACTTTAGGTCCGGATATTAGTTTTCCTTCGGGCGGAAAACTCACAATCACCTTCCCAACGACCATTTCCATCGGCACCGTGCTATGCACTTTCATAGCGAATTTCTCAGGAACATCCGGAAGTTGCACCGTCAGCAGCCAAACTGTATCCACCGTCAATATGTTTTACACCAAAACTGGCACTAAACTCTTTGTCATGATTACTGTTGCTGGACTCACGAATCCCCCGGACACTGTTGCAACTACGAATTTCCAGTTTGCGACGTATGACAACTTTGGGAAGTTGATGTGTCAGAACTTGGTGGGGCCGCAGGTTACAGCAATTACGAATGCTGTTACTGTGAACTCGGCGGTTAGAGCCGGATCCAAGGTAGGGGCAGACGGGCCGTATAGACTCACCTTTACTATGGCCTCCAAAACTCCCCAAAACGCGAAAATCAAACTTGTCCTTCCGATGGACCAAATGGTGTCTAGTCCCGGCATAGAGTGCTACGTAGTAAGCAGCGGAGTCACACTTTCTACGAATGTGTGTGCTGGACTCGTCACATCCACTGCCACTGCTTATGTCATTCTCCTCACTGAGTGGTGTTCCAGCGGACCCACTGGTTGCCCTGCAGGGACTCAGTTAGTGCTGAGTCTGAGTGGAGTGAAGAATCAGCCGTATGTCAAAACTATATCTTCGTCGATTGAAGTGTATACCTATAATGCTGCGCAAACAGGGGGAGTGGACGCGGTGAGCACAGGGCAAGTGTTTACCCCGACTTTGGTGCCGGAAACTATTACTGATGGAGTGATTTCGAGGACTGGAAACACGGTAGGACAAGCTGCTGTCTTTTTGTTCTCCTTTACACCCCCTATAAGTCTTATTTCCGGGGCAGTGATTTCTCTGAATCTTCCTCAATTAGTGGCTTATCCGAGTGCTATATCTCTCGCATCTGTCGATAATGCTGGAAATAACCCGATAGCTCAGACTTCTACCACTAGTCAATACGGTGATACATCTTACAGTGTAGTGAGTATCACATCTGCATGCAGTACTTCCTGTGTATCCACAATTAAGCTATATTTCAAGCTCAGTGGAGTCACTAATAAGCCTATGGTAGTCACTCTTGGTACTTCTTATTCCCTAACTGTGAAAACTAGTGATGGGTATTCCATAGCTACAGGGGTTTTGACCTCGTCTATAGGCGCTTTACAGCCAGGCACAATCACTGCTATTACAATCTCTCGGTCCAGCAACAGCATTCAGACACCAGTCCTAATTTCGCTTGCTTTCACTCACAGCACAATCCTTGCCTCCACTTCCCAGATAGTCATAGCCTTCCCTGACAAACTGGCACTGGAAGGCACAGGACTAATCTGCAAGCGAGTGTCAGACAGCGCAGTTCTGTCTTATACCAGGACGCTGGGAGGGTCGGGTGCGATTGCTACTTTAACTGTGTCAGGGTATTGCAGTGCTTCCTGTCCTGGGGGAAGCGGGATTAGCCTGGAATTCAGTGGGTTGACCACTCCTAGTACTGTCCAAACTATTTCTGGGACATTGGGAATTACGACTACTGATCAATCTTATACAGTGGACACTGGATCTTTGGCTGATATCACCACTCAAATCGGACCTTTAGTTCCTGGAACCCTCATTAATATCTCCATTCAGCAGGACAATCCCACTACATCCGCCACTTCTGGGTATAAGTTCATATTCACATCCGCGCATACAATCCCTGCCGGAGCGCTGGTTACTGTTGCCTTTCCGGCCCAGGTGTCCACAGCCTCAGTAGGAAGCTGCAGCAAATATATCCAAATCAGTGCGGGACTGGGCTGTACTCTACTCACTAATATCCTGACTGTGTCGAGTGGCTTTCCTAGCAGTCTTACAGGGAGCTGGATGGTGGGGTTTTCGGTGGCTGGCATAGGGAATGCGGCTACTGCGGGTATTTCCGGTCCCTTCACCATTAGCCTCGTATCAAGTGCCGGGGATGTCATCGACACTGGGACGGCCACTGTGTCGTTTTACGGACCTGCCGGAACTTGTGCATCGCAGTGTGCAACCTGCGCTGGGACTGACACCTCCTGCTACTCCTGCACAATGCCCAGTTCCAGTCCTTTGCAAAACGGCTTTTCCTGCCTGCAAACCTGCCCTTCCTCTGCCTTCCTACTGAGTTCCCCTGCACCTCTGAGTTGCATCACTTGTCATTTTACTTGTGCGTCATGTGACTCGAGTCTGAGTTCTGGATGTATATCGTGTTCTTTGGGACTGTATAGAAGTAACCGTAGCTGCCTTACTGCCTGTCCCTCGGGCACTAGTCTCAGTGGGTCGAATTGCGTGAGTACTTCGCCTTGTACTTCTCCCTGCCTCACTTGCAGCACTTCGCCTACTTTTTGTCTGTCCTGCGATTCAGTTTCGGCTTCCCCAGTGCTAAACGCAAAAGACGGAACCTGTGTCGCCACTCAAAGCGGCTCCACCCAACACTGTCCAAACGGGTACTATCAGACCGGACTCAACTGCCAGTCCTGTGCCTACAGCTGCTCCACGTGTCTAAATCTGCCTTCCTACTGCACAGGGTGTCAGACTATCTATGGTATTCCTTTGCTGAATATGGTGGATAACACCTGTGTGAGTGTCTGTCCTGTGGGGGTGACTGTTCTGATTGGGTCGACATGTGAGAAATGTCATACTTCTTGTGCAACCTGCAGTGCAACTTCCTCAACTTCCTGTCTCACCTGTCCCTCCACAGGGACAAAATACAAGACTTCTCTGAACGAATGTGTATCTACATGTCCACTAACTGCTTATTACTTTGATAACTCTGATGGAACTTTTGCTTGTGTGGCTTCTTGCGACATTGCGAATAAGTACTATATTGATGTGGCGGCTAAGTACTGCCGTCCTTGCTATGCTACGTGTCTGACCTGTAGTGCAGAAACCAGTACAACCTGTCTGACCTGTGACATCACCGGCACTTTCAAGTATTTCTCGAAGAGCACTAGTGAATGTCTCTCCGTCTGTCCTCTAGCCCAGTACACATATACATTAACCACACCTTATTACTGCTATGTAAGTTGTCCTGAGCCTGACTACAACTTCATAGACGCTACTAGTCAGAAAGTCTGTATTGCAGCTTGCTCCTCCACCCGTTATTTCGTAATCTACGCTACTAATACCTGCGCTCCGTGCTATAGTGCGTGTCTAACCTGTACTGATGTGCAGCAAAACAGCTGTACGAGTTGTGACCCTGCAGGGTCTACTTCCTTCTTGACGGATGCAGGATATTGCCTGGTCAGTTGTCCGCCGAATCTGTTTATTTACCTGCTGAACTCGAGCAAAAAGTGCTATACGGTTTGTCCGACCACTGATTCATTCAACTACATCAACGCAATTTCGAGTGCTAAAGAGTGCATCAGCACCTGCGGGCCAGGCTTCTGGGTGGAAACCGCTACGAACTACTGCAAGCCCTGCGACACTACATGCAAAACTTGCTCCGGAGGCACCAATCTGCAATGTTCCTCCTGCGAAACTGGTGGTTCCTACAAGTACTTGACATACGATAATAAGTGTCTGTCTGCTTGTCCCTCCTACCTGTATCTTTCCAATTTCTCCTGCTTGCAGACCTGTCCGAATGGAACTTTCAAGTTTGATGACCCGGGAGGGTTTGGGAAATGTGTATCGACTTGCTCTGGTAGCTTTTGGATAGATACACCGAATGCCTACTGCCGGGCTTGTGATTCTTCGTGCTTGACGTGTTCGGGAGGAACAAGTCTCAATTGCTTGAGTTGTGACTTGGTGGGAAGCACGGCTTTTTTTACGTATGATGGACAGTGTGTAAATTCATGTCCCCTGCCAATGTTCATTTACACAATCGGAGGAGTGAAGAAATGCCTAAGCTCCTGCCCCGGCGGCACCTACTACTTCCAAAACGCAAACACTTCAGTCCAGTGCATAGCCTCTTGCAACACTGACAACAAACTCTACATCGACATTGCAAACTCGTACTGCCGACCTTGCTATTCCAACTGTCTCACCTGTCAGAACAATGCTAATACTGGCTGTTTGTCGTGCGATTTGGGCTCGACTTTCCTGTTCTTTACGGAAGACGGGCAATGTCTTGGTAGTTGTCCTTTAACTCAGTATACATACACTCTTTTGGGGCAGAAGAAATGCTACTTTTCCTGCTCGATGCCTACTTATAACTTCGTAGACGCTGGAGGGAATAAGGTCTGTGCAAGCAATTGCGACATAGCGAATAAATACTTCGTGAACACAGCTACTAATACCTGCAGTCCGTGTGCTAGTTCCTGCTTCACCTGCTCAGCTGCCTCTAGCACAAGCTGTCTATCGTGTGAAGCAGCAGGCAGCTTTCCTTTGCTCACTGATGACAAGCAGTGCGTTTCTTCTTGTCCAAGTAACATGTATCTGTATGGCAGCAAATGTCTGTTGGCATGTCCCGGCGGAACCTACTTCTACACTGACCAAACGAGTCTCCAGAAATGCGTCACTACCTGTGATACCGGCTTCTATCTAAACGTAGCGACTTCGCATTGCTATCAGTGCTTTAGCACGTGTCTCACCTGCTCTGGAATCGCTGTAAATAACTGCGTCACTTGCGACTCTGCAGGGACTTATTCTTGGCTTTCTGACACGTTTCAGTGTCTTACAGGGTGCGGAAGTCTATTTACATACACGATTGGAGGGGCGAAGAAGTGCTATGTGAACTGTCCCAGTCCTTCCTATAACTACAATAATGCAGGGGCATTGATCTGCACTGCTACATGCACAGGCGCCTTTTACGTAGACATCCCTAACAACTACTGCCGTCCCTGCGACCAAACCTGTCTCACCTGCGACGGAACCACTGCCACATCTTGTTTATCCTGCGACTCTAGCGGCACCTATCAATACCTCACAGACACTGGCATGTGTGTAACTCAGTGTCCGCCTGCTATGTTCATACTTGCTGCACAGAAGAAGTGCTTCACTACCTGTCCTCCAGGCTCGTACAATTACAGCAATCCGCTGGGGTATAAGGAGTGCATACAGGCCTGTGGCACTGGGTTCTGGATAGACGCGGGGAATAACTACTGTCGGCCTTGCTATAGCACTTGCAAAACGTGTGGAGGCACTGCGTATCAAGACTGCTTGAGTTGTGACCAGGCAGGGGCTACTCCGTATCTCACCAGCACAGGGGAATGCATGGTCGTGTGTCCCACCACCATGTTCACCCTCGAAACCACCAAGTCCTGCTACAGCAACTGTCCCCCAGGGTGGTACAACTCCCTGACAACTGGTAACAGCAAGATCTGCGTGAACACATGTGGAGCAGGGAATTTCGTGGAGGCAGCCACTAACTACTGTAAGCAGTGCTATAGCACTTGTTTGTCGTGCGATGGGACTACGTATCAGGATTGTGTGACTTGCGACGTGGCAGGGACGACGTCGTTTTTGACTGATACTGGGGAGTGTGTGATTAGCTGTGCATCGACTCAGTTTCAATACACCATTGGTGGTGAAAAAAGATGTTACGCGACATGTCCCCCTCCCTCCTACAACTACGATAATACACTGGGGTATAAGCAGTGCATTGCAGCATGCGGGCCTGGCTTCTTCATTGACAGTACAAATAACTACTGTAAAGCCTGTGCAACTACTTGCCTCACTTGCAGCGGCACTGCGGCAAATAACTGTCTCTCCTGCAATATCTCCGGGTCGACTCCCTATTTAACAGATGGAGGCCAATGTCTGGCTTCCTGTCCTGCCACTGTGTACCAATACACACTGTTAGGGCAAATGAACTGCTACACCATCTGTCCACTATCGTCCTTTAACTATGACAATCCACTAGGCTTTAAGCAGTGTATCGCTACCTGCGGAGCTGGACATTATGTAGACGCACCGAATAACTATTGTCGACCTTGTTGGAACACTTGTCTGACTTGCAATGGAATCACTGCTTCTAACTGTGTTTCTTGCAGTTCGACGGGAACTACACCTTTTCTCACAGATGCGGGGCAATGTGTGCCCTCCTGCTCATCTACTCAGTATCAGTACACTCTGAATAGCGAACTACGGTGCTACACCATCTGTCCCTCCCCTTCCTACAACTTCGACAATACCGTCAATGGGCAAAAGCAGTGCTTAGAGACTTGCGGAGCAGGCAATTATATCGATTCTCCCAATAACTACTGCCGGCCTTGTGACAGTTCCTGCAAAACCTGCGAAGGAATAACGGCTTCCGACTGCCTCAGCTGTAATTTGACAGGGTTAACTCCCTTCCTGACAGACACCAAGCGATGTTTGGCTGCTTGCCTCGTTACTCTGTTTCGGTACACTATCAATGGAGAAAAGAGATGTTATTCGATCTGTCCTGCTTCGGCCTATAACTATGACAATACTCTGGGGTTCAAAGAGTGCATTGCTAGTTGCGTCGGGACGAATTTTATAGACACTTTGAATAACTACTGCAGAGCGTGTGACAGTTCCTGTGCTACTTGTAGCGGCACCGCCAATACAAACTGCCTGTCCTGTAGTACTTCTGGCTCGACTCCGTACCTAACAGATGGAGGCCAATGTCTGGCTTCCTGTCCTGCCACTGTGTACCAATACACACTGTTAGGGCAAATGAACTGCTACACCATCTGTCCACTACCGTCCTATAACTATGACAATCCACTAGGCTTTAAGCAGTGTATCGCTACCTGTGGAGCTGGACTATATGTAGACGCGCCGAATAACTACTGCCGGCCTTGTTGGAACACTTGTCTGACTTGCAATGGGATCACTGCTTCTAACTGTGTTTCTTGCAATGCATCTGGTTCTTCTCCCTATCTTACTGACGGGGCACAGTGTGTGGCTTCTTGTTCCGCTTCTGGATATCAGTATACTCTGAATGGAGAAATGCGATGCTATGCGACATGTCCACTCCCTTCCTATAACTTCGACAACTCAATGAACGGGCAAAAGCAGTGCATAAGCACATGTGGAGCGGGCTTTTACATCGACACAGGCGCCAACTACTGCCGAGCCTGCGATAGCTCCTGTCTCAGTTGTGACGGAACAACCGCTTCTAAGTGCTTGTCATGCAACCTCTCAGGATCTACCCCTTACTTTACAGACACTAACATGTGCGTGGCAGCTTGCCCCGCCCTCACATATAAATACACTATTGGCGGAGCTATGCGGTGCTATACGAACTGCCCTTCTGGCTCCTATAACTGGGTGAATCCCTCCAACTCTTTGCTTGAATGCACAGCGACTTGCAGCTCTGGGTATTTCCTCACAGGCAATAATTGCCAGGCCTGTGATGTTTCTTGTCTCACTTGCTCGGGGGCTGCTGCTTCTAATTGTATTTCCTGTGACCCCTCGGGGCCGACTTCTTTCCTGACAGAAACTACCACCTGCCTGACTCAGTGTCCTCTGGCTCAATTCACCTATAACCTAGGAGGGGTAAAGCGGTGCTATGCAGCTTGTCCTGTGCCTACTTACAACTACATCAACCCTACGTCTAGTGTGCAGGAATGCACGGCCACTTGCACTGGGTCTGTCTATTTGGATACAGGAGCTAATTTTTGCAGAGCTTGCCATTCTACTTGCCTAACCTGTAGTGGCACAGATGAAGCGAATTGTGTGACTTGCAGTTCCTCAGGCCCCACTCCCTTCCTAACCGACTCCTTCCGCTGCGTAGCCATGTGTCCCTCGACTCTCTTCTCCTACACACTCAATAGTGAAGCTCGCTGCTACCTCGCCTGTCCTCTCCCTTCTTACAACCACCTGAACCCTCTTACTGCTGCCAAGGAATGTATAGCTGCTTGCACTACTTCTGTGTACTACGACTCTGGTACTAACTTTTGCTACCCTTGTAGTAGTCTTTGCAAGACTTGTGATGGCACGGGCACTTCTGATTGTCTCAGTTGTGACCAGACGGGAGGCACTCCGTACTTCACTAGTGTGGGGGAGTGCAGAGTGCAGTGTCCAGGGAATTTGTATAGATATACGCTCAATGGAGCTATGGACTGCTTTGCTACGTGTTTGCCGGGGACTTACAACTTCGCCAACTCTGGTGGATACTTGGAGTGCATACTGACCTGTGGAGCTGGGTTCTTCGTGTCGCTCCCAAATAGCTGTAACTTATGCTTTAACACTTGTCAGACGTGCAAAGACGCAGCCGCCACCGACTGCCTCTCCTGCAGTCCCACAGGCACAACTCCCTTCCTTTCCTACACAGGCGAGTGCCTATCCGAATGTCTAGTCACGGACTACCGATACAACAGTGCAGGAATGATGAAATGTCTCACAGCCTGTCCTCCCGGCTCCTATGAATACAGCAACCCAGGGGGCTTTCTGCAGTGTGTGGATGTATGTGGTCCAGGCCTGTACTTAGACATTGCCAACAGTATCTGTTCTCGCTGCTACCCGACCTGTCTAACCTGCGAAGGCACCACTGCTTCGGATTGCTTGAACTGCGATAGTGCTGGTTCCTACCCATTCCTGTCAGACGCAGGAAGTTGTCTCTCCACCTGTGGAACTCTATATCAATACATAGCTGTTGGAGCGAGTCGCTGTGTAGTCGCTTGTCCTCCGGGCTCATTCAGCTATACAGCTGTGGGCGGAGTTCTGCAATGTGTGACTACCTGTGGTCCTGGGTTCTTCTTAGATATTGCCACCACTCCTCCGACGTGCTATAACTGCAGTCCTTTGTGCAGTACGTGTAGTGGCACTACGGCTACTAATTGCGTAACTTGCAATCAATTAGGGACTTATCCATATTTGACTGAAACACATACATGCGTAGCTCAGTGCGGCTCCCTCTATCAATATAGCATTGGCGGTAGTATGATGTGCTATACAGTGTGTCCAGGCGGTTCCTACGGATACACTAGCACTAGCGGACTGAAAGAGTGCGTTACTGCGTGTGGTCCCGGGTTCTACTTAGACGCTGCTGCCAGTACCTGCACAAAGTGCTACGCGACCTGTCTGAACTGCATTGGCTTAGGCAGTTCCAATTGCAGTTCCTGTGACTCAGCAGGGTCTTTCCCCAATCTCAGTGAAACCGGCCAATGTGTGTCTTCCTGTGGAGCTTTGTACCTTTTTTCCGGTCACTGCGTTTCCACCTGCTCCCCGCCTACAATGTTCTTCGACTCAATTAGTGGGAAACAGTGCGTAAATACATGCAGCTCCACTAATTATTTCATAGACACGCCGAATAATTATTGCCGTGCTTGTGACTCCACTTGCCTAACTTGCAATGGAATTGCGAATACTCAGTGTCTGAGCTGTAGCACTACAGGCTCTTATCGCTATTTTACTGATACTGGAATGTGCGTCGCTGCCTGTCCTTCCACTCTATACTCCTATTCACTGGGAGGAATTTACCGCTGCTATGTCACTTGTCCGAGTCCCGGAACACTGAATTATGTGAATTTGTCGCTTGGGAAGGAGTGTGTAGTGACTTGTCCCATTGGTACTTTCGTAGACGTAGGGAATAATGCTTGTGTTACCTGCTATTCTGCATGCTCCAGTTGCTCAGGCTCAGCACCCAACAACTGCTTATCTTGCGATAAAACTGGCCTCACAGGGTTCCTCACAGACACTGGACTGTGCGTTTCAGTGTGTCCCTCGACCCTATACATCTACAACCCTAACGGAGAGAAAAGGTGTGTAACCGCCTGTCCTCCCGGCAGTCTGAACTTCGATAATGTGATTGGATATAAGGAATGTGTGCTGGTCTGCGGCTCTGGGAATTATGTAGACTCAGCCAACAACTACTGCCGCCCCTGTTATCTCACGTGCAAAACCTGTAATGGAAGCCTGTCTACTAACTGCGTTTCCTGCGATAAAGCCGGACTCACTCCTTATTTAACGGAAGATTTGCAATGTGTGGCGTCTTGTCCTGCCACGACCTTCCTTTATAGTCCTAACGGAGAAATGAAGTGCTTGGCGACGTGCACCACTCCTTACTTCAATAGCGCAACTCCTGCAGGCAGTTTGGAGTGCGTGGGCAATTGTGGTGCTGGCAAATTCGTGGACACGGCTTCCAACTACTGCCGAACCTGTTACTTCGCTTGCTTGACTTGCAACGCAGGGACGAGTTTAAGCTGCTTGACTTGCGACCAAAACGGAAGTTACCCAAATCAAACCGACACCGGGGCATGCATGTCTTCCTGTCCCAGCCAGTTCTTCTACTACTTCACAGGCTCAGCTGTGAGGTGTGTAACTCTCTGTCCTCCGGGCACCTTAGGGTTCAACAACTCGCAACTGGGCCAGAAGGAGTGTGTGGCCAGCTGCCCTGCGAAGAGCTATGTGGATTTGAGTGCCGGGTATTGCTATACATGCTATGCTAGTTGTCTGACTTGTAGTGGATCTAGCGCTACTAACTGTCTAAGCTGTGATTTGACTTCAGCCTTCCCAGTGCTGTCTCCTGATCGGCAATGTCTTTCTGTGTGTTCTTCTTCGCAGTACGTACTTGTAAATGCCGGTGGGACGAAGTGCTATACTGTCTGTCCTGTGGACACTTATGCACTTACTCTGGGGGGAAATCAGTGTGTGGCGTCTTGTCCCACCACTACCTATTTGTTAGGGAGGCAATGTGAAATATGCGATAAAAGCTGCGCAACGTGCACAGGACAAGGCAACTACAACTGTGACAAGTGCAGTGTGGGGTATATCAAGTACCAAAGTCAATGCGTGAACGCCTGTCCTTTCGGGTACAAAGAGTCCGCAGGCCAGTGCATCCCTGCCTGTCACCAAGACACCTGTGTAGGGTGCCAGGGAAATGACGTATACACCTGCTTGCAGTGCTTACCTGGGTTTTTGCTATACCAAGCGACTTGCTATTACACCTGTCCTGAGGGCTCGTATCAGTACCAAAGCTCGTGTCTGCCCTGTGAAAAGACGTGCAGAACTTGCAAAGGGTCGAATGGTTACGACTGTGTGAGTTGCCCAGATATGCGATATTTGTATAAAGGTGCCTGTGTGACTACCTGTCCAGAAGGCCTCCAACCTATCAATGGCCGCTGCCAAGTCCCAATAGTCTGCCAGCCTCCCTGCAGCACGTGCTTAGACAACACTGCAGAGATATGTGGCAGTTGCGAAAGCACGACTCCCTACTTGGTCAACTCCACCTGCTATGTGGTCTGTCCAAGTCACTATTATGCTACTAACGGCACTCGCTGTGACCAGTGCAACAGCGCCTGCGGGAACTGCTTTGGATCCTTCGCATTTAACTGCTTATCCTGTCCCAAAGTCACCTCTGCAGTGTACTATCTATCACCCTACGGCTCCTGCTCGACCTCTTGCCCTACTCGCTACTACGCCAATAACGACACCTACATTTGCACCCCAATCAACTACTTCCCAGTCCCCCAGCTACCCAATATCACTCTCCCAATCACTCATGTGCCTTCCTCTGTGGGCCACCCGGAGTCAGGGTACTACCCAGTGTCCACTCTCGCAGCCAGTTTCCTGGTCTTTTCAGCAGTTGCAGTGGCTTCCAAACTCTCCAGTCCGCAAAGTCTGCCAGAAGCAAATTTACTGGCCTTTTACTCTGCCGTGGACATGTTTCACCGCTTTGGCCTGGTGGTCAGTCTCTGGCGGTATGGAGATACTGAAGCCGCCCCCTACGAAGTAGCTATCTGCGCAGGGCTTTTGATGGGGTCTATCTGCCTGAGTATGATGTTCCTGGTCCTGTACATGGACCCTGTGTTTGAGACCAGTGCGGCTCTCGATGTAGTGGCAGAGCAGCACAAGCGAGGGTTAAAGATTATGCGGGTGCTGTGTCATGTATGCGGACTTCACTTTGTCCGCTTGCTCTATGGCGGGTTGTTCAGTCTTCCGCTCTTTTCAAACTTCAAAACGATGGGAAACTCCTCAGCCTTTCGACTGCCCCTGGAAAAACTGAGCTCTGTGCACCTCTTCGCCCTACTAATTCCGCAAATCCTGCAGAACATTACAGTCCTCCTTTTCTACCAAGTGAACTCAGACCCGTTTCAAATTGCAGTGCTGGGCATTGCAGTGGACCTGGCGATAGCGGGCATTTACCTATTCGACTACTATCGAGGACCTTGGCGCAGCTAATCCTTCAATAGAGCCCGGTAGTCCCTAGTCTTAGACTTGGAGAAAATGGCTCTGGGGATGTCTCTACTGAGGCAGTCTTCATAGAAAAAGCGGTGTTGCAGGAGGGAAGCAGCAGAGGGCCGTTTGTCCCAGTCGTACTCCAGCATCAGTGCAAGTAGGTCCAGAGCCGCAGGAGAACCACACACATTGGTGCTCAGCGGCAGCGGCGGGTACTGGGGAAAGGTGATCTTGTGGTAGTCTGGCAGTTGCGCGATTTCGGGGCAGGTTTCAGGTGAAGGGGTCCCGAGCACTCCGATAATTTTGAGGAATTGGTCAATGTCGTTGTCGCCAGGGAATAACGGAGCATGGTTCAGCAACTCTGCAAAGATACACCCTGCAGCCCATATATCCACCCCAGTGCTATAATTCCTCGACCCTAACAGTAGCTCTGGTGCTCGGTACCACCTCGTAGCCACTTCATTGGACACTGGCTGTTCCTGCGTCGACCGACACAGGCCGAAGTCCCCAAGTTTGACCTCTCCGTTGCCGCCGATCAGTACATTCGCTGGCTTGACGTCTCGATGCATGTAGTTCAGACTGTGGATGTACCTGAGACCTTTGAGGATCTCGCGGAGGAGGTAGCGGACTTGAGGCTCGGTGAAGGGGTGCAGCATGTTGCGCATTACTTCGTGTAGGTCTGTCATCATGCACTCAAACACCAATACGACACTTGAGCCGTGTCCAAAGACGTCAAGGAGCTGGACTATGTTGGGGTGGTCGAAATGCTGTAAGGCAGTTATCTCCCTCACAGCTACTTTCGGCAGTCCATCCTCTAGTCTTCGTAGTCTCACCTTCTTGATCGCCACTATGCGCGAAGTGTGTAGGTGTTGGGCCTTGGACACCACTCCTGAACTGCCCTCGCTGATCTTCTCTAACAGCTGGTAGTTTTCCATAATATCAGACCTTTCAGAGGCCAATTCGGCTATAGTTAATTGTCCAGTGCATGAATGTACCGAGGAACCTGTATGCAACTAGTATGGACTTGTATTAGTATCAGCAAGAGTTACCTAGGCATCTCAAGGAACCGCATTAGAGCGGCTCTCTTCTCCTCCAAGGTTTCCCCTCTATTGTCTACCTTCAGTCTCGCCAGCATCAGACTCAGCTGCCTTTCATCCGCCCTCTCAATAGCGCCTTCACTCAGTCCCTGAGCCCGCAAGAGCGCTTGTTTGTGTCCAGGACTAACTGCGCGCATTTTCCTGCTGAACAGTTCCAAGTACTCAGCAGACAGGAAGGGACTGTCCAGCGGCTCCTTGCTTTCTCTGACTGCCTTCTGATAGCCAGTTTCTCGTAGACGCAAAACTCGTAAAATGTGCATTTCCCGCTCTGCAATGGCCTCCTCTAAGGGTCTGAGGAGTGCTAATACGCTCGGAGAGGCTGAGTCCTTGAGTCGTTCTTGGAGATTGGGACTGGAGGCTGGCAGTTTGTAGGCGTCTAGAGGCTCGCTGCAGACTTCGCAGGCTGCTTTGTGAGTTTGGAAGTTGCGGTGGTCGTAGCAAAGGAAGCACACTGTGTGTTTGCAGGGCAGATCCAGAGGGGAAATAGCGATTCGTTGGCAGTACGCACAGAGGGAATCGTTGGGTTTCGGCTCCAAAGCCCTCCTTAGTACCTTGTCCATACTTCGCAGACTGCCCAGTTCATCCAGGCTGGGGTCAGGCCTTGCTTCCAAGGGAGCAGTTCGCTTGGCTTCCACGACCACAGGCGTAGTCCTGCCTTCTCTCTGCCTTTTCCCTAGTTCCGTCCCCACTGAAAACTGGTATCTGAGTGCTGACACTTGCGGATCTCCCAACACCACTTCATCCAAACTCGCCAACAAGTACGTTTTCCCGAATTCGCACCTTTCCTCATTGAGGTAAGTCCCATTCGTGCTCATATCGGTCAAGTGCCAA
>Ga0247837_1000764_pt1 | contig 69454 bp, 61 predicted proteins | sample LaCtaG_2_FD_187115 | JGI IMG/M metagenome (GOLD analysis project Ga0247837, IMG submission 187115) | Freshwater microbial communities from meromictic Lake La Cruz, Castile-La Mancha, Spain - LaCruzMarch2015_14.5m | ecosystem: Environmental > Aquatic > Freshwater > Lake | place: Spain: Castile-La... | reverse complement strand
CTCTTGAGGGTTGAGGGGCTGTGTAGTAACTGGCGCGGTCACAGCCGCTGTGGCGGGCGGCATTGCGCGTTGAGCCTCTGCTTTCGTGACTGGCGCATCAGCAGCTGGTTGTGTTGCCGCCGTTAGGCGGACAATCGGGCTGCCTTCGCTCACCTTGTCGCCAATCTTGACGACAATCTCGGAGACTTGGCCCGAGCGGGGCGCTGGAATCTCCATGGCCGCTTTGTCGCTCTCCAGCGTGATCAGCGGATCTCCCTCTGCAACCGTATCGCCCGGCTTCACGAGGATCTCGATCACAGGGATATTCTGGAAGTCGCCAATATCAGGGACATTCACTTCGATCAGGGACATGGCAGGCCTCTCGAGGGCATTTCGCAGGGCTATGAAGAAGATCTGATCGTCAAGCCGTGGCGGGATAGGGCTTGGCGGGATCAATTCCATATTTCTTGATCGCCTCGGCGACCTTGGTGGATGGAATTTTGTTTTCATCGGCCAGCGCCTTGAGCGCTGCAACTGCAACGAAATGGCGGTCGACTTCGAAGTGGTGTCTCAGCTTGCGCCGATAGTCTGAGCGGCCGAAGCCGTCGGTGCCGAGTACGCGATATTTGCTGGGAACATGTGGGCGGATTTGCTCGGCAAACATTTTCATATAGTCGGTGGCGGCAATAACCGGGCCATCGCCGTGCGCGGAGAGTTGCGCTGAAACATAGGGTACGCGCTGTGTCTCAAGCGGATTGAGCATGTTCCAACGCTCGGCTGCCGCAGCTTCGCGCGCAAGTTCGGTGAAGCTCGTGACGCTCCAGATATCGGCGGAAACACCAAAATCTTTTTCGAGAAGTTCCGCACCTGCGATCACTTCGCGCAGGATCGCGCCGGAACCGAGCAACTGAACTTTGTAGCCTCTCTTTTCGGCATTCGCCGGCTTCAAAAGATAGAGCCCTTTGATGATGCCCTCGGCGCTGCCGGCCGGCATCGCGGGGTGTTCGTAGTTCTCGTTGATGACGGTGAGGTAATAAAAAACGTCTTCCTGGTTGCCGATCATGCGCCTGAGGCCGTCTTGCACAATGACAGCCACTTCGTAGGCGTAAGTCGGATCGTAAGAGACGCAGTTGGGGATGGTGGAGGCGAGAACGTGGCTGTGGCCGTCTTCGTGCTGCAGCCCTTCGCCATTGAGCGTGGTGCGGCCTGACGTACCGCCGACGAGGAAGCCGCGCGCGCGGCAGTCGCCCGCTGCCCAAGCGAGGTCGCCGACGCGTTGAAAGCCGAACATCGAGTAGTAGATGTAGAAGGGGATCATCGGGCAGTTCGATGTCGAGTAGCTCGTCGCTGCCGCGATCCAACTCGACATGGCGCCGGGCTCATTGATGCCTTCCTGCAGCATCTGCCCGGATTTATCCTCCTTGTAGTACATCAGTTCACCGGCATCCTGCGGCCGGTAGAGTTGCCCCACTTGCGAAAAAATTCCGTATTGGCGGAACATGCCTTCCATGCCGAAGGTGCGGCTTTCGTCGGGCACGATCGGCACGATGCGCCGGCCCAAGCTCTTGTCGCGCAACAGCGTATTGAGGATGCGCACGAAGGCCATGGTGGTCGAAATTTCGCGCCCCTCACCAGAGCCCTTCAATTGGGCGTCAAATGCCGAGAGCGGCGGCACGACAAGTTCCACATCGGTCTTAGGGCGCCGCGCGGGCAGATAACCGCCGAGTGCACGGCGGCACTCATGCAAATAGGCTTCCTCTTCGCTGCCCGGTGGTAATTTCAAGAATGGCAGCTTTTCGAGGTCTTGGTCGCTGACGGGAATCTTGAAGCGATCGCGGAACTGCCGCAACGCATCTTGTCCCATCTTCTTTTGCTGATGGGTGATCATCTGGCCTTCGCCGGCCGTCCCCATGCCGTAGCCCTTGACGGTTTTAGCAAGGATGACCGTCGGCTGGCCCTGATGTTCGACCGCCGCCTTATAGGCAGCATAGACTTTGACCGGGTCGTGCCCGCCGCGCGTCAGCGACCAGATTTTTGTATCCGGCCAATCGGCAACCATGGCAGCCGTTTCGGGGTAGCGGCCAAAGAATTTTTCGCGGATGTAGGCGCCATCCTTTGACTTGAAGTCCTGGTACTCGCCGTCGACGCACTCTTCCATCAGTTGGCGCAAGCGGCCCGAGTGATCGCGCGCCAGGAGGTCATCCCACGCCGAGCCCCAGATCACCTTGATGACGTTCCAGCCCGAGCCACGGAAATCACCTTCGAGTTCTTGGATGATTTTGCCGTTGCCGCGCACGGGGCCGTCTAAGCGCTGCAGATTGCAGTTGATGACGAAGATCAGGTTGTCGAGTTTCTCGCGCCCCGCCAGCGCAATCGCGCCGAGGCTTTCCGGCTCGTCCATTTCGCCGTCGCCGCAGAACGCCCACACGTGCCGGTTCGCCGTTTTGGCGATGCCGCGGCCATCGAGATATTTGAGAAAACGGGCCTGATAGATGGCCATCAACGGCCCGAGCCCCATCGAAACGGTCGGGAACTGCCAGAAATCGGGCATCAGCCAAGGATGCGGATAGCTCGAAATGCCCTTGCCGTCGACTTCTTGGCGGAAGTTTGCAAGTTGCTCTTCGGTTAGACGGCCTTCCAGAAAGGCACGTGCATAGATGCCGGGCGATGAGTGACCTTGAACGAACAGGAGGTCACCGCCATGGTTCTCGTCTGGCGCGCGCCAGAAATGGGTAAAACCTGTCGCATAAAGAGTGGCCGCGGATTGGAACGAAGCAATGTGCCCGCCCAGTTCGCTCGACGTTTTGTTTGCCTTCAAGACGATCGCAGCGGCATTCCAGCGGATAGCCGCACGCACTTTGGGTTCAAGGTCGCGGCGGCCCGGATAGGGCGGCTGGCGCTCAGGCGGTATGGTATTGATGTAAGCCGTATTAGCGGCAAAGGGCAGCTGCGCGCCTGCTCGCCGCGCGGTCGCGACCACTTCTTGCAAGATTTCGTCGGCTGCCCCCGTGCCTTCGAAGGCGATCACAGAGTTGATCGCATCGATCCACTCTTTGCGTTCTGAAACATCGTCGAGGCCTGCCATGGTCATCCTCATCGCCGGCAATGATGCGCCGCTTGGCCCATGCTAGGCCCTCAGCATAACGCCCCAAGCCCACATTCGTTCACATAAACCCTACCGCTATGCTCCATCCGGAGCCGCGCGACGAGGCCATTGTTAGGCAATGTGGGGAGGAGAGTTCACGCCAATCGCGACCGCAGTGTGCAACGATACGACATGTGCGGGCAGAAATGAGTGCGCGCGGTGGGGTTATTGTGGGGGAGCGACAGTGCAGAGGATTGCGGAAGGCACATTCAAAACGCTTGGTCTGGCATTTGTTTAAGCTTCGACTACTCCTGCCGGCGGTTGGCGTGGCCGGTCATATGGATTAACCGGCTGCCGATGAGATTGTCTTTGAAGCGCACAATCGGTGAGTGGGCGTGCCCCGCACATCAGCCGGCAGCCGTCAGAATGAAACGGCATGTCTGAGAGCACCCGGCGCTGGAAACTCGCTTACAAAACACGCTGAAGTTTTCTCGCCATTCTGACCGTGAATTGTTGCTTGGAAAGCGGCGTATAATTGCATTATCCAAACAAAACGCGGCCCTTCATTCCTACCTTCTGTCACACTCCGTAACATGCGCAGAGAAAATGTCATGCGGACGAACTGCCCGGATCAACCAATTGGTAGCGAGACTGGCAACATAGTTTACCCGCGCCCATCATGTTGGGAACGCATGAAACCGGAGGAGACGCCAAGAGTTAAAAAACACGCTTGCAGGTGGGAACTCCCAATGCCCACGCCCGACCTTCAAACGAGCAAGCTCCCCGTGTTTTGACTCTGCAATGGCGATCCTCCGGTTTCATCCTGCAGTAATTGGCTGGTCCGCCAGCGCCATTCTGGAGTGCGTATCGCTATGAAGCCCCAGGTTTTACTGAGTGACTCATTTTCCGATATGCCCTTGCAATTCCAGCCTCCGCCGCTCTCGCCTGCGGCGATCTCAATGGCCGGTAAGGCAACTTTTAAATCGCGCGCCCTCGAACACGAAGTGGCACGAACAGATGACAGTCTGCTCTACGTTACCTTTGGCTTGGCGAAATGCTCGGCCTTGACCGCGTACAACATCAATTCTCGCATCTGCTTGCTGGCTTGCACGAACGGCACGAATACTCGCTGGTGCAGCCAACCCCGTTTCCGGGCGCACGGAGTGTCTACAGATTCCTGCCGGATGGCACTTTCCAAACTGAGTTTGTGACGCCAGCCTTCGGCGACCTTCTCGGATACTTACCCGGCGAATTGGCTCCCAACGGCGAGGTGATTTTCTTCAAATATGCACATCCCGACGACAGGGCATATCTTATCTCAAGCATCACATCGGCAGCTCAAAGCAAACAGCCTTGGCAGGCTGGCTATCGCGTGCTCCATCCCGAGCGTGGCTTGGTCAACATTAGTGCGACGGCGGTGCCGGAGGTCGAAGCCGATGGCAGCACTGTTTGGTATTGCCTCGTGCAGGATGTGACCCAGCGTAGCCGTGACCAAGCCAAAACGAGCCCGGCTGCGGCAGTGTTTGAAAACTCGCATGCAGCTATAGCCATCATTGATGCAACGGGCATGATCGTTGCGGTCAATCCGTCATTCCGGAGCATCGCGGGAATTTATGAGGCTGATCTTCAAAAAGGCACAGCGCTCCAACGACAGTTTCACGGCAACTTAAAATCCTATCGGCGTGCCTTGCTGTCAATCGAACGAACTGGGACTTGGCAGGGCGAGATCACTTTCAAAACCGCAGACGGGAAGTGCGTGCCATTACTGATTGCAGTTAGTGCTGTAAAGAATGTCGCGGGCCGGATCGTCAACTATATCTGCTCAATGCTCGATGTCTCAAAGAAAAGGCAAGCCGAAAAAGAACTCAACCAGCCCCCACACCATGACCCGCTAACGGGATTGCCTGACCGCCATCTTCTGATCCAACGATTGACTGCCGCGGTTGCGTCGGCAAAAGCTCTTGAAACAAAGGGGGCTGTTCTCTTCGTCGATCTGGACCAGTTCACAACCGTCAATGACAGTCTCGGCACCCAGGCTGGTGACGAACTGCTTCGCACGGTGGCCGCGCGGCTCTCAAAGCGGGTTCGCACAAGCGGCACTATCGCCAGGGTCGGCGCAGATCAATTCGCTGTCATTTTAGATTCCATCGACACAGAAGAGGCCGCCTGTAAAATTGCGCGTGATATCAACGATGCGGTTGAAGCACCTATAACAGTTCTCTCCAGCCAAGACATTTATGTAACTGCCAGTGTCGGCATAAGCTTCTTCCCCGCAGACTCACAAACCGCCGATCAACTCGTCCGGCGTGCAGAAGCGGCGGTTCATTTTACGAAGGCTAAAAGCAGAGGCCACTATCAGATCTATGATGCCCGCATTTCGGAGGCCGCTAAGAAAAAAATTGAGACTGAAACACGCATGCGGCAGGCCTTAGCCAAGGGCGAATTCGAGCTCCACTACCAGCCCATCATCGATTTACAGCGCAATGTCACGGTGGGTGCAGAGGCGCTGATCCGCTGGAACGATCCGATAGGCGGACCCGTTCCGCCCATGACTTTCATTCCTCTAGCAGAAGAGACGGGTTTTATTGCCACGCTGGGCGATTGGATAATCTGGAATGCTTGCTCACAATTGAAGCAATGGGAGAAGTCGGGGAGAGGCATTTCTGTGCTCAGTATCAATCTGTCCGCCGTTCAGTTCAGTATGATTGATTTGCCACTCAGAATTTCAAAAATATTGGAGGAAACCGGTGTTGATCCCCGCAGCATTCAATTTGAAATAACCGAAAGCAGTATGATGGCAGTGGGTGAAGTGGCGATCAGCAAGCTGCTCGCACTGAAGGCTCTCGGCGTCCGGCTCTCGATCGACGACTTTGGAACCGGCTACTCATCGCTGTCTATGCTAAAAAGGTTGCCGATCGATACGCTCAAAATCGACCGCAGTTTTGTTGTTGACGTCAACACAAACGCAGCGTCTCGCAGTATTACCCTAGCGATCATCTCACTCGCCAAATCCTTGAACCTTCAGATTGTTGCCGAGGGCATTGAAGAAGAAGAGCAATGCCTGTTTTTAAGAGACAAGGGCTGCAAGTATGCCCAAGGCTATTTGTTCGGCAAGCCGCTCTCAGCACGAAATTTCGAACTTTGGCTCTCTCATCAACCGCCCGCCCGTTCAATTGTGTTGCACGACGTGGCGGACGCCGCTTGAACCATAGTCGCTGAGAAAGGGCTAAGCCAATGGAACTGCAATGGTCTTCGAATGCAAAAACAGAACTCGCATTTCTTCCTTCCCATGAAGCGCACTATCTGGTCGCGGCATGGCGTCATGAATTCTTTCACATAGCGTCGGTCGCAGCTCGCGTAACATTGGCTTTGAATGGCATGGCTGACGACGCCAGCCCAGAGACCGTCGCCAGATCTCACATCAAGGCACCCGAGGAAGCCGCGATTAACAAGGCGCTTGAAAATGGATTGCTGGAAATGCCGGATGAAATTTCAACCGCATTTCAGTCCGTCACAGCGGCCTATGATAAACTAGCCTTTGCTACAGAATTATATTCTTCGTTCACGGGTGGCCGGAACAAAGCGCTTCTAAGTCTTCGTAGCATCAAGAGGTTATGGCAAATTTCATGCAAGCATTTTCTGGTGATACTCGGTCACTTTGAAACGCAAGAGCTTGCCGAGGTATCGAATTTCAATTCGATCGCTTACTCAACTCCTAAAATCGTGATGATGCGGGCATTGTTGAGCGCCGGAATTGCCGGCGAAACATTGGAATCGGCTCGCATCGACGTCAGTCAACCGCTGCTTAAATCACGTTGGAGCTTGCACCGCCGCCGTTGGGATCGCAGCAACGTAAATCTCAACTGTCACGTATCGTCGGCCGGACACAGCCAGAGCGCTCGTATGCGAAACGTTTCGGTTGGTGGTGCGCTTCTCGAAGGGATCGACTGCTTCGCGCGGGGCCTTCCTATTCACATTGTCACTGAGTGCAGCCGGAAATTGGACGGTGACGTCGTGTGGGCGGCCGAGGGTAAGACCGGGGTTCAGTTCAGGATACCGCTGTTCCTTTCAGACCCCATACTTTCGAGCTACAAAGGCAACCACTGAAAGTCGCAGCCGATGTCCAGTGTTTCAATATCTGAGAAGGCCAGGGCGATGTTGAACACGGAGATTGCGGCGCTTGCCGTTCACACAGCTGGCTCAGCCGGAATGGAGAATCAAGATGTTCCCTATCGGCAGCCATGACGTTTTATGGTCCGTTCCTTTAGCCCCTTAATCGTTCAAGTGTTTGCCAATTCAACACGGGAGCCAAAAAATGCTCATTACAGATATTATTCACGCTTGCAAGTATAGTAACGACCACTGGCGCCATGCGGACTCATCAGAGCTCTATTGGGCAATCAATCGTACTACGCCGATCTCCACGTCAAATCTGAATGTGCCGGCGGAAACCGTCCAGATATTTGGCATCGAGATCACAAACCAAGCGTTGCGCGAAGCGGCAGTTTGGATTTCTCAATGTGCAGAACGAAACATCAAAACAAGCGTCGCATTCGTAAACACGCACTGTCTCAATGTCACGTTCCGAGATGATGCGTACCGGCGGAGCTTGATGAACTTCGACCGAGTCTTTGGATATGGAAGTGGCATGCGCATGTCCGCCCGGAGCAGCGGCGTGCGGTTGCGCGACAACGTCAAGGGTGCAGATATCCTCCCGCTGATCTGTGAGGAAGCTGAACGCCGAGACCTCGGCCTCTTTCTGTTCGGTCATTCAGACGAAATCGCCTGGCAAGCGGCTCGAACGCTGTCGCGTTGTTATCAAGACCTCTCGATCTGCGGGACGCACGCTGGTCATTTCTCTCGCCCGAGCGAAGAAGACAAAGTCATCGACACGATCAATCGGAGCGGAGCAAAAATTCTGCTGGTCGGGCTTGACGTACCGCTTCAGGAAAAGTGGATTGTCGAGAACCGCCACCGCATAACTGTCCCGGTCATTGCCGGTATCGGCGGACAGATCGACTACAGCCATGCGAGCGCACTGAGCGCGCCTTCCCAATTGAGCTCACAAGGGACGAGCAGTTCGTGGGCCGGCCTGAGCCAGTTGACCGGGCATCACATTGTGGGAAACGCCGAGTATTTTGGACGTTTTGTTTGGTCGCTCATCACGCGGGGCGGAGCGCTTCCTGGCAAGGAGGCCGAAAATCACATCCATCAATAAAGGTCTGAATGAGTTCGTCCAAAAGGCCCTGATGCAAAATGCATGGCAAGCACAACGATAAAAATCTTAACGACCAATCCGCCGGCAGAATTCCTGTGCCGTCGCAGGCATTGTCACGTGGCAGAAAGGCGATACCCAACTCCTCGCACCGTCAAAATTATGGAGGGGTTTTCGGCATCAGGTTCAATTTTTCGTCTCAGTCTGGCAACGAGCGTGTCCAACGAGCGATCGAAAGGTGACCAATCGTGACCCTTCATTGCCGCGGTGATATCGTCCCGCGAGCAGGATACGCCAACATTCTCTAAAAGGTACACCAACAGATCTGCTTCGGCCGACGTCAGCACGGTTGTCGCGCCGCTTGGCGCCGTGAGTTTCCGGGTCTGCGTGTTGAAGGCATAGTCGTGGAACGATTTCACATATGAATTGCCGTCACGTCGGGGTTCACTGTGCGTTGTCGTTCGACGCAATACAGCGCGAACCCGGGCGATGAGTTCCCGGATATTGAAGGGTTTGGTGATATAGTCGTCGGCACCGACCTCAAGTCCGACGACCTTGTCCACATCGGTGTTCCGGCCGCTGATAACAATGATCGGCACGTTCGACTGTCTTCTCACTTCCAAGGCCATTTCAAGACCGGAAGATCCTGGCAAGCCTACATCGAGCGTGACGAGGTCGAAGGTTTTATCGGTCATGCAGCGCCGCATTTCATTGCCATTTCTGGCAATAGAAACATTGTACTGCTCCGACTCGAGAATATCTTTGAGCAAAGTGAGGATGGCAGGGTCATCATCGACAACTAGAATACGTTCTGCGGTTTGTGAGTGCAACATGTTGGGTCCATAAATGGGAATAATGTCAACGCGCACAAAAGCCGGTGTTTCGAATTATTGGCTTTTGTAAATTAGTTTGGCGTTCTTGTCCGTATTCGAGTAGCAACAGCCTAAACTTGTTGCAAAAAGTTACAAAGTGCTTCGGCGGTTGCAATGGAATTGCCAACAGATCTATCATGGCGCTCACGGTCTTCTAGTAAGGCTCTCAACAACCAGCTGAATGTTCTGGACTTCGCGTTCGCGGTTCGTCTTATGAACACGTCACGCCGCGCGAGCGGCTTCAATTGTAGATCGGCAGTTTGACACTTTCGACCGCAATGCTGGGAAAGTAGATACTAACTGTTGAACCGCTGAGCGGGCTGCTTTCGATCGTGACAAAGCCGCCCGAATCGCGGGCGAACGCCCTGACACTGAATAGCCCGAGGCCCGTTCCCTTGCCGCATTCTTTGGTCGTAAAGAAGGGCTCACCCACCCGTTTGATGATCTCCGGTGGCATGCCGCAGCCTGTGTCCGTCAAGGCGAGCCGCACATAGTCGCCCGCATGGGCGTCGCTGCCCAATGCTTGGGCTTCATCCTCGCGGATATGGACTGCAGCTGTCGTGACCACGATGTTTCCGATGCCGTTCATCGCATCGCGAGCGTTCACGGCGAGGTTTAAGATCGCGCTGTTCAGTTCTCCGAAGTCAACCCGGCAGAGCGTGCTGGACGTAGCCAGTTCAGTCTCAATTTGAATGGTGTCGCCGAGCAGTCTCTGCAAAAATGGTGCGATTTCAAGTGCACGCGTATTCAAATCAATGACTGCCGGAGGGTTTGCCCCATTGCCCGAAAGGCGAAGCAAGCGCTTGTTGATGCTGGCTCCGCTCGTGGCGGCGTCCATTGCGGCAGCGAGCCACTCCTTGCCTTTGCTTCCCGCGACTTCATTCTGCAGCAGTTCGAGATTGCCAGAAATTACTGTCAGCATATTGTTCACGTCGTGGGTCATGCCGACGGAAATGGCGGCAATGGCATTGCTCTGGCGGAGGCTGTCGATCGCTGCCTCATAATTCTTGCGCGTGGTGACATCGTGCGCAACGCCATGCCAAGTGATCGAACCATCTTCTTCCCGTGTGGGGCTCGAATAGGCTTCGAGCCAAATCAGGCCCTTCGTGGGATGTTCGTAGCGGTAAATGTTTTGCCAAGTTGAAAGCGATCGAGCCGAGACCTCTCTGCTCTCGTTGACGGCTTCTTGGTCGGCTGGATCGATTCGAGACAGCCACGGCGCGGCTGTCCCGCGAACGGAGGATGGTTCAAGGCCGAAGACGTCCAACATTTTTTCACTGGCGTATGGAAAGAAGGCACGTCCGTCGGGCCGCAACTTGAATGTGAAGATAACGCCGGGTGCAGCATCCGCAATTCGCGCGAGTTGAGTGGTTATCGCCACGTTCTCGTTGATGACCTGCTCGACTCTTTTCAGGTCGGTAATATCAAAACACATTCCAACAAAGTGATCTCCAATTTCCTTCGCTCCGGAATCCAGACGCCCGATTGAGGATATCCAACGAACTCCTTTATCGGGATTGTTTACCCGATACTCACAATTGTAATGCGACCGCTGAGCAATGGCATTCGATATGACGTTTCTCACTTGCTCACGATCTTGTTCGTGAATGAGCGAGAGCGATTGGTCCAAAGTCATGGCCGTACCCTTGGGCACCCCCCAGAGGTCCAGCATGTTATCCGACCACCAAGTCTCGCCGCTGGATATGTCAAAGTCCCATGCACCGCCCCCGGTTGCCTCGGTCGTCATTCGAAGCCGCCGTTCACTTTTCAGAAGTTGGTCTGAGATGCGATGGCTTTCGGTGACGTCAATGTGGAATGACACAATTTTTGAAATTTTACCTTCTGGCTGTGGAAGCGCTGAAACTGTGCTGCGCACCCAAACCATGTGACCAGCCTTGTGAAGCAACGGCCCTTCGTTCGATAAAAGACTGCCCTCGCCGCCTGCCATGGCCGCGTCACTCGACATTTGCGCGTTGGCTTGCCACTCGATTGGCAACAATCGCGAAAAGTTCGCGCCAATGAGTTCGTCCCTGCCGTAACCAACGAGGTTACCGAACGCATCGTTACAATCCTCGATAAATCCTTGCTGGTCGCGAATAACGATTCCTGCAAGTGAATGCTCGAACAGTCCCCGGAAGCGGGCTTCGCTCGCGGCTAAACCTGTGACCGCTGCCTGCTCGGCAGTGATATCAATCAAACGCAATACCACCAGCGGCTCTGCAGTGGCGGTGCCGGTAATCGTTGTTTTCATCAGCTTGCAGATGATGACCGTCCCGTCCCGGCGGTGGATTGTGCATTCCGTGGCGAATTTGGCTGTGGGGTTTAGTTCGAGTGAGCGCCTCTGTGCTACGTTCGACGGCCATTGCTCGCGAGGCAGGAAATCATAGAACGACGTTCCGATCAACTCGGCGGCAGAGCGACCCAGCATATCGCAGAATGCAGGATTGACTTGCTCAATGGTGCCATCCATTCGCGTGAGAGCAATGCCGACAATTGCGTAGTCAAAGAGGTTCTGAAATCTTTCCTTACTTGCGAGCAGTTGGCTTTCGATTGTTTTGCGATCCCTGATGTCCCGTATGATGACGGTGACGCCTAAAATCTTTCCGTCAGCCCCAACGATCCGGCTTGAGGTGATGTTCACGTCGATCACGGTGCCGTCCTTGGCAACGCGCACGCTGTCACCATGAAATGGGCGCCCTTGAATCGTAGCGTCAAATACCCCGCGCCGCCCTTCGCCCGCGAGAATGCGTCCCAGCGGTGCAACGAGCAGATCGGCATCGCGGCCGAGGGCTTCCTCGAACAAATAACCGAAAAGGTCTTCTGCTCCGCGGTTCCACTGGACAATCCGGCCATCGACATCAATGGAAATTACGGCATCAGACGTCGAGTTGAGGACAGCATCGGAAAAAGCGCAATCCAGATGCTCACCGCCGGGCATGCACTGTTCACAGAAGTGGCTTTTGAATGGGTTGAAGATATTGAATAGTCTCGACAAACGTCCCGCTCTGCGGCTGAAACCTTCAGCTGAATTTGAATGCCAGTATTTACCTAAAGTCGAGCCGCTCTTGGGCACATCAGTTAATCCTATTGCGTACTTTCTAATAGACGTTAGTGAGGCTTATCTGGGCTCAACGCTGAGCAGCTTGATATGCCTCAAGGCCCGCAAATTTGACCCACGTCAGTAGTGTCGCACTTTTCGATACGCAGTGTGGCTCCCAGTTATCCTTCTCCGGCGCAAGTAGCACTCCATGGAGGTATAAAAAATTCCGTTTAGAGAAAGTTGTGCCCCGGTGATAGGCTAAAAGCGAATCGTCCAAAAGTTTAGTTGGCTGGGGGGGTGTGTGGACGCGACGGATCTAGACGCTCTGGATGGCACGAGCTTTTTGACGAGCCTCGATGGGACGATCGAGGCCGTTGGCGCCAACCGCTGGAACAACTTCGCCAAGTCCAATGGCGCGCCCGAGCTGACAGACCAGTCGGTAATCGGCAGAAGCCTTTTTGAATTCATCGCCGGGGAAGATGTCAAATCTCAACTTCACCACGTGATGAGTGAGGTGGCAAAAAGCGATCGCCGTACTTGGGTGATGCCTCTGAATTGTGACTCTCCAAGCCACGTGCGGAATTTCCGGCAGTCAGTGACGCAAGTGGTCTCGCAGGGAAAATGCTCAGGCCTACTTTTTCAAACAATCGAATTGGACAGCCGCCAACGCCCGCCGGTCAATCTCTTCGATTTGGAGACGATGATGAGGCGAGTGACCGATAGAGCAGATTTTCCCATGATAAAAATCTGTGGCTGGTGCCAGAAAGTGCAAAACACCTTTGCCGACGGTGTGGAGTGGCTGGATGGTGAGACGTATTACGCCAAAGGTGGAAGCTCGAGGGTGCAAATAACCCATGGGGTCTGTCCACCGTGTAATGAGCTCGTTTTGCGTTCACTCAGAGACTAGGCCCGAAGCCTGCAAGGGCTGGTGATCGATCGAGTTGCGCCCGGCGCCAATCTGCGGTGCGGCTACAAATGCTCCCACTTTTAGTGCGCCGGCCATGGCTGTTTGTTTCAGCTCTGCCTGCATGTTCTGCTTGATCAGCCTTGAGCGCCGCCGCGCGCGAACCGCTTCCGATACTCTACCCGATGCGGCGAGAATATGCCCTAAAACGTCGAGCGCCTCTGCCTGGACTTTCGGGCTTGTCTTCGCAGACCCCTCTAGAACTTGAAGAGCTCGATGAGCCAGTTGCTCTGCTTCGGCAAGGTTGCCTTGGTTGAAGTTTAATGTCGCTAAATTGATAAGCGTCGTTCCGACCGCCGGATGCTGCGCCCCTCGCTTCGCTTCATTGATTGAGAGTGCCCGGAGATAGGCTGACTTTGCTTCGGAATAGCGCTTCTGGAGTTGGTAAACCATGGCGAGGTTCTCGAGTGTAACTGCCAGATCGGCATGCTCGCTTCCCAAGATTTTCTCACGCTTTGAAAGTGAGCGGTTATACAATTGCTCTGCCTCGCCGAGCCTTCCTTGCATCGCGCGGACAGTGGCAAGATTGGCGAGCGCTGCATCGAACTGCTGACTTTGAGCGCTGGAATTCAATTCGACAAACGCGACGACTTTCACGGAATGAGGCTCCGCGTCGGCATACCGGCCTTGCTTCAGGTAAAGGAAACTCAGATTGTTGTGAGACACAGCCAAGTCCGGATGGGTTGGCTGATGTGCGCGCTGCCGGATCGAGAGCGCTCTGAGAAAAGTACTCTCCGCCTCGTCTGTCCGCTTCAGTGAAAGATAAGCATAGCCCAGTGTATCGAGCAGCGTACAAAGGTCCGGGTGATTGTCACCCATGGCACCGGTGAGGACGGTCATCGCGCGCTCCGCCACGGCCACGGCGTCGGCATGTCTGCCATGAAGCTGGAGCAGCAGCGATAGATTGGCGAGGATCTTGCCGACGGCGGGATGGGCCTGCCCCAGAGCGCGCTGGGTAATGTCGAGCGCGCGGGAGTTGAAGCGGACCGCTTCGTCGAGCCGCCCTGTTTTTTGATACAAGACGGCCAGATTGTTCAACGACGAGCCGAATTCTGGATCATTCGGCTGCAGAGACGTTTCGCGAATTGCAAGGGCGCGAAGATACAGCGGCTCTGCTTCCGCGTACCGCCCTGTGGCCAGATACTCCATAGCCAGGCTGTCGAGGGTCCGTGCTAACAGAGGACTGAAGGGCTCGAACAGTTGCTCTGTGATTGCCGTGGCTTGTAATCCGGGCGTGATCGCATCGGCATACCGGCCCTCCGCGTGCAACTCAGCGGCGCGGTGGTTGAGAAGGATCAAATCATCCGATGGCGGCATGGCGACGAAGGTCGCCGCAAATGGCCAACAGGCGGCGGCGAACAGCACACCGGCAGCACTGGCGCACACTAAATTGCGGCGCATTCGACGTTGAGGAGACACGTGATTCACGAATGATTGCCTCCAGTCTCATGCTGCCCCTAAATTTCGGGCGCAGTGAAACGATGGTGCTAATATCACTCCGGAATATCTGACTCGGCATTGCCGGTTGCATGTCATTTTCTGAGCATGTGTTACGAAGTGTGACACTTCACGAGGCCGGTCTAAGCGCCCATGCGCACCCTCGACTTTAAGCTAGAATTGCCGTCAGTGGGCCGCGCTTGAGGGTACCGGCTGCGTTCTTAGGGATGTGCTCAATGAAGTTCACAAATCGCACTATTTCATTGCCCCGAAGGGGTTGGTGGAGCCAAGCGGGATCGAACCGCTGACCTCTTGCATGCCATGCAAGCGCTCTCCCAGCTGAGCTATGGCCCCGAACCAAGGGTATTTACCGGAAACGGTGCTGCGATGGGCGGCACTCGTTTCAGGAAGCGGCCTCATTAAGCCGATCGTTTTTAAACCGCAAGCGCCAAGTTGGCGCCCCACGGGTACACATTGAAACGGGCCAGTTGAAACGGCCCGCCAACATTAGACTTCTTCCTCGCCCTCGACCACCGGACCGCCGATGACGTTGGCGAGATCGCCGCCTTCTTCTTCCTCTTCCTCGAGGAAGGTTTCATCGTCGGCGACAACGGTTTCTTCGGCCTCTTCGACGTTGTCGAGAGCATCTTCGCTGACAATGGCCTCTGGATCTTCAATCTTGCGCTTTTCGGGCACGAATTCGGTCTTCTTGCCCCGGCGCGCGGCCAGCTTTTCGTCAGCCGCAGCCTGAAGAGCCAGCGGAGACGAGGCAAGTTCGTAAACCGACCCGCAAACTGGGCAGGCAATCGGATCGCGATTGAGGTCGTAGAAGCGGGCCCCGCACTCGTCGCTCTGGCAGGTGCGCTTTGTCCCGCGCGCTTGCTTCGTGGCCATGGTTGGATCTCACTAATGGAATTGAAGGGACTGCAACTGCCACAGGCTGCACCCTGTTGTCAAAGGCAATACTGCAAAGGGGCCATTCTCGGGCCTCAAAGGGGGTGTGGCAACCGGCCCTTGGCAGGTCCGGTGTGTTGCCTCCGCGTTGACAGCTGCGGCACGGGCAGTCTCTATGCGATCGCTCTTCTCACGGCGATTTCCGCGCGTTTTGCGGCGATCGCATTAACTTGTGGCGGCCCCGTTTCCGATGTCTCACTCCTCTACAACTCAACCGCAGCCCTTATCGGCGATGAAATCAGGCCCTCTCAGTGGCCGGCTGCGGGTTCCCGGTGACAAGTCGATCTCTCACCGGGCGCTGATGTTCGGGGCGCTGGCCACCGGCGTCACCCGTATTTCGGGGCTGCTTGAGGCCGGTGACGTGATCAATACAGCGAAGGCGGTGACGGCGCTTGGCGCTCCCGCCGCGAAAAATGGCGCCATTTGGGAAGTGAAGGGCCGGGGCACGGGCGGGCTGACGGAGCCCTCGGGCGAAATTGATTTCGGCAACTCCGGCACCGGCACGCGGCTGATGATGGGCGTCATCGCCGGGCATGACATGAGCGTGCGCATGGTGGGCGATGCCTCGTTGTCACGCCGGCCGATGAGCCGGGTTTTGAAGCCGCTGCGGCTGATGGGCCTGCAAACGCTGGAGGACAAAGAGACGCTACCGCTGACGGTGCGCGGTTCGGCCAGCCTGGTGCCGATCGAGTATGTGCTGCCCGTGCCATCCGCACAGGTGAAAAGCGCAATTCTGATCGCAGGCCTGATGGCGGCAGGCGAAACGACCGTCGTCGAAAAGGAAGCCACGCGCGATCACACCGAGCGCATGCTGCGCCATTTCGGCGCCGAGGTTCGAACTCAGAAGAAAGACGGCCTGACGCGCATCACTGTTGTCGGCGATGCCGAACTTCAAGGCCGCGATGTGGTTGTGCCCGGCGATCCCAGTTCGGCGGCATTTCTGATCGCCGCGGCGGTCCTGGTGCCGGGATCGGAGGTGACGGTGGAAGGCGTGCTGGTCAACGAGACACGCACCGGTTTTTATACGACGCTCCAGGAAATGGGCGCGGATGTCGAATTTCTGAACGTGCGTGAAGAAGGCGGCGAACCGGTTGCCGACATTCGGGCGCGGCACTCAAGCCTAAAGGGTGTGTCTGTGCCTGCCGGACGCGCGCCTTCGATGATCGACGAATATCCGATGCTCGCCGCCCTCGCTGGGTTTGCGGTCGGCGAGACGCGCATGGATGGACTGGCAGAACTCAAGGTCAAGGAAAGCGACCGCTTGGCGGCAACGGCTGCCGGGCTGGCCATCAACGGTGTCAGCGCGACGGTTGATGGCGATACGTTGATCGTTCACGGCACCGGCAAGGTTGCCGGAGGGGGCACCGTCGAAACCCATCTCGATCATCGCATCGCCATGGCGTTCCTGACCATGGGGCTTGCCAGCGACAGACCCGTTACGGTCGACGACACCGCCATGATTGCCACCAGCTTCCCCGAATTCCGTGGGTTGATGGAACAGCTCGGCGCAGCACATTTTTCGAGTGGAGGTGTTTGATGGATATCGTTCAGCGGCACAAAGCTTTGAGCCGTGCCTTGTTTATCAACGGTGCTTTTGAACAGAGCCTTGGCGACGTCTATCCGGTCATCAATCCCGCGACGGAGGATGTGATTGGCGAAGTCGCCGAAGCCACAGCTGCTGAAATCGAGACGGCCATTGGGTTTGCAACCGCCGCTCAACGCAAATGGTGGGCGATGTCGGGCGCCGAACGCGCCGATACAATGCACGAGGTAACCCGTGCCACCCGCGCGATGTGTCCAGCGCTTGGCGAGTCCTTAACCCGCGAACAAGGCAAGACCTACAAAGAAGCGGTTGACGAAATCGGCTGGTCGGCGAGTGCCATGAGCTATTACGCCGAGATCAGCCGCCATGAAGGCGGGCGCGTGCATGGCCCCTCCGCGCCGGGACAATTGCACCTCACCATGAAGGAGCCGCTTGGCGTTGTCGCCGTGGTCACGCCGTTCAACTACCCGTACCTGCTGTTGTTCTGGCAAGTGGCCGCAGCTGTTGGTGCTGGCAACGCGGTGATTATCAAGCCGTCGGACTATACCTCGCTCTCGACTCTCATGCTGATGGAGGCGTTCGCGGCCTTGCCGCCCGGGCTTGTGCAGTGCGTGACGGGGCGCGGGCCCGCAGGTCAAAGACTTGTCGAGCACGACGGTATCCATGGCGTTGCGTTCACCGGTAGCCTGAAGACATCGCAGATTGTCGCTCAAGCTTGCGCAAAATCATTCAAGCCAGCCTTGATCGAAGCCTCAGGCAACGATCCCTTCATTGTCATGCCGTCGGCACCTGTCGATATCGCAGCGCGCGGCGTGGCGTTCGCGAGCTTTCTCAACGCCGGGCAGGTGTGCACGTCTGCCGAGCGCATCTACGTGCATGAGGCAATGCACGATGCCTTCGTCGAGCGGCTCGTCAGCGAAGCAAAAAGCCTGCGCATCGGCAATGGCCTGGGCAAAGTCGATATGGGGCCGATGGTTTCGGCCCGTGAGCGCGACCGCTATGAGGCGATCGTCGGCCGGGCCATTCAGCAAGGTGCAAGGGTGGCGTGCGGTGGCGGCCGGCCAGCGGGCTTGAACCGGGGATGGTTCACCGATGCCACCGTTTTGACGGGCGTCACGCCCGATATGGAGATCGTCAACGACGAGAGTTTCGGCCCGGTGGCGCCCATCGTGAAAGTGCGCGATCTCGACGAAGCCATCGAGCTTGCCAACCGCTCGCGCTTTGGCTTGGGTGCCAATATCTATACGCGCGATCTTTCCGAAGCCATGCGCGCCGTCAACGAGATCCAAAGCGGTATGGTGTGGGTGAACGTGCCGTTGCTCGATAATGACGCGGTGCCGTTTGGTGGGCGCAAACTTTCCGGCAACGGGCGCGAGCTGGGCGTCGAAGGGCTCGACCAGTTCCGTCACACCAAGATGGTACTGATCGATCCCGAAATCCGCGAGCAACAGGGCTGGTTCCCCTATAGCGATACCGAAAGCTGGCCGGGGTAACGGCGTCCCGTGTCGGAAGCCTGATCGTCAAGAAATCCAATCACCAAACAAAAAGGGAAGAACATGTCAGAGATTTGGTTCCGCGCCGGAGAAGCCACCGTTCTGGCCGCTGCCGGTCAAGCAACCGACGCGATGCCTGAAATTTTGATCGGTTCCGTGCGCGGGCCTGTCGGTCATGCGTTTGCATCCATGATGGGGCAGTCGGTGGGCCACACCCGCATGTTCGTCATTCGCGATCTCAACCAGATGGTGCGTCCACCGACGATTATGACCACGAAGGTGACGATTGCCAGTGCCGCGTATGTCGAGCTTCTGGGCGGCGTCGTTCAAGCGGCTATTGGCGATGGCATCGTCGATTGCATCGCCGACGGTACGTTGCCGAAAGATGGGCTCGATGACCTGTGCATGATCTTTACGGTTTGGCTCGATGCGCGCTGCGCAGAAGACCCCAACCTCGACAAAAAGGATTTGTACCGCACAAACTACGAGGCGACGAAAATTGCCATCGGCCGCGCCATGAACAGCGAGCCGTCGATCGGCGAGTTGCTCGCAAACAGAAACACAGTCAAGCACTACGCACTCGACGGCGTGATCGATTATTGACGAACTTTGACATTGCCTGCGCTGGCCGCGCCCCGGGCGTTATCTTCCCGGGGCGGCATGCAGGTGTGACGCCTTGAGACTTCCCGCAATCAAAATGGACGCACCTCATGACAGAGCGCTTTGGTATTCGCATTGGAGAAGCTTTGGTGGCGGGCGGCCCGCCAGGAACGGCTGCTGAGCCCGAAGTTGCCATCGGCGAAATGGACGGCCCGTTCGGCAGCGCTTTTGCGAACCTTCTTGGCAATCAGGTTGTCGGCCACAGCCGGGTTCTGGCGCTTTTGAACACCGACGTGATGGTGCGCCCGCCCACCATTTGCGTGAGCAAGGTGTCTGTGACAGACGACAAGTACACAAGCATTCTCATGGGAACGGTGCAATATGCGACGGCCATGGGCGTGCTGGATGCCATCCGCTCAGGCGATATTCCGAAGGACAAAGCCAACGATCTTGGCATCATTGTCTCGGTCTGGCTGAGCCCTGTCGTGACCACAATAGAGAACCTCGACCATCGGGTTCTGTTTGACATTCATCGCAAGGCGACCACTCAGGCGATCCACAAGGCGATGACGGGGCAACCGTCCATCGACTGGCTGCTCGAAAACCAAGACAAGATCATTCACAAATATTTCGAGAAGGGCCTTAAAGGCGAGATTTGAGTTCAGCTGTCAGAGCAGCGTCGCGCCGATATCCGTTTCAGTGCGCCAGTCGACCTGACACAAACGGGTTTGCCCGGTCAGGTCGATGCGCAGCTGGAATACATCCGGCACGCCTAGCGTACTTTGCATGCGCAACTCTGCGGTCTGATCGGACATCGCGCGCACGGTGCAATCGAAAACCGAATTCCTATTGTTGAAAACGATCTTCCCGCCGAGCAACAGCCTGCGGCGGGGTGGAGCTCCTTGGGTGCGTGGGTCCATTTTCAACTTTCCCGGATAAACTTGTGCGTTAACAAAAACTTAACGATTGCAGGTTGTTAACGCTATCGTAGTCGTTACCAGCGGTTAATTTTGCGAGCCGCGCTCGCCGCCGGCTCGTTCAATTTGCTTCACCGCCGCCGCTCACCGTTGATCGGCGCCGTCTTTCCGCCTAGCAGTGTCACAAACTGGTCCGAAATAGAGCGACGTAATGATCATTGCAATTGACGGACCAGCGGCGTCTGGAAAGGGCACTCTTGCCAAGCGCGTAGCGGCCTATTTCGGGTTTCATTGCCTTGACACCGGGTTGCTTTACCGCGCGACCGCTCGTGATGTTGCAGCGAGCCACTATCGACACAACGACGTCTGGGCGGCTCTGGCTGCGGCCCGCTGGCTCGACCACGAAACCCTGGAAGACCCGGCTCTGAGAGGCACAGAAGCTGGTGATGCCGCTTCGGTCGTCGCTGGGATACCTCAGGTGCGCGCGGCCCTTTTAGCTTATCAGAGGTGTTTTTCGGCCCGTCCGCCCGGCGCGGTGCTCGATGGCCGTGACATCGGCACGGTAATCTGCCCTGATGCCCCGGTTAAGATCTTCGTCACCGCAAGCCCTGAAGTCCGCGCGCAACGCCGGTTCGCCGAGTTTCAAGCCCGAGGTGCAGTGGTAACCTATGACGCGGTTCTCGCCGATATCCGGCTGCGGGATGAACGCGACCAGAGCCGGGCCGCTGCGCCATTAAAACCAGCCAGCGATGCCATCTTGCTCGATACCACAGACTTGGATATAGAGACCGCATTCGGCACCGCTGTCGGATTGATCAAGAGGAAGATCGGCCAATAAGAGCGCCCTCACCCGGCAACGGGGAGGTAAACACTCTGAAATTTTGTTGGCAGGGCCCAAGGGCTCATCACGGCGGTATCACACCAGAAAAAATTCAACGCACCGGCAGCTTGTTCGGGCCCTCAGCTTCCGCCATCGCGGGGGCGATTGAGCGGCCGGGATATTTGCCATTCATTCAACATCCGCCCCTTGGCCAAGCGCCCGGGACTGCGGAATAACCGTAGTAGAAATGGACGACATATGAATACCGCCGTGAACCGCGAAATGAACCCGACCCGCGACGACTTCGCCAGCCTTCTGGCAGAAAGCCTTGCGAAGGACGACGTTTTCGAAGGCCAAGTGGTCAAAGGTAAGATCGTTGGCATCGAGAAGGATCTCGCGGTCATCGACGTTGGCCTCAAGATGGAAGGCCGCGTGCCGCTGAAGGAATTCGGCATCCTCGGCAAGCCGAATGAATTGAAGATCGGCGACACCGTCGAAGTTTACCTCGAGCGCGTCGAGAATGCGCTGGGCGAAGCGGTCCTGTCGCGTGAGAAGGCCAAGCGCGAAGAAAGCTGGACGCGCCTCGAAAAGCTGTTCGAGAAGGGCGAGAAGGTCAATGGTGTGATCTTCAACAAGGTCAAGGGCGGCTTCACGGTCGATCTCGATGGCGCTGTCGCGTTCCTTCCCGGTTCTCAGGTCGATATCCGCCCTGTGCGCGACATTGGCCCGCTGATGCATCAATCGCAGCCGTTCCAGATCCTGAAAATGGACCGCCGCCGCGGCAACATCGTGGTCTCGCGCCGCTCGGTGCTCGAAGAAACGCGTGCCGAACAGCGCGCCGACATCGTCGCCCGCCTCGGCGAAGGCCAGGTCATCGACGGCCTCGTCAAGAACATTACCGACTACGGCGCGTTCATCGATCTGGGCGGCATCGACGGTCTTTTGCACGTGACCGACATGGCTTGGCGCCGCGTCAATCATCCGTCCGAAATTCTCAACGTCGGCGATACGGTGAAGGTGCAGATTATCCGCATCAACCCGGATACGCAGCGTATTTCGCTTGGCATGAAGCAGCTGCAGTCTGATCCGTGGGCCGCTATTGCCGAGAAGTATCCGGTTGGCGCCAAGATCAAGGGTGCAGTCACGAACATCGCTGATTACGGCGCTTTCGTTGAACTCGAGCCCGGCGTCGAAGGCCTCATCCACGTTTCGGAAATGAGCTGGGTCAAGAAGAACATCCATCCCGGCAAGATCGTCTCGACCAGCCAGATGGTCGATGTGCAGGTGCTCGAAGTCGATCCGCAGAAGCGCCGCATCTCGCTTGGCCTGAAGCAGACGCAAGACAACCCGTGGGATGCCTTCATTGCGGCACACCCCAAGGGCTCGATCATCGAAGGCCCGATCCGCAACATCACCGAATTCGGTCTGTTCATCGGTCTCGACAACGGCGTCGATGGCATGGTGCACTTGTCGGATCTCGACTGGCAGCGTCCCGGCGACGAAGTCATCAAGGACTTCAAGAAGGGCGATACCGTCAAGGCCCAGGTTCTCGATGTCGACGCCGCCAAGGAGCGTATCTCGCTTGGTATCAAGCAGATGGGCGGCGACCCTGGCGATGCCATGGCCAAGTACAAGAAGGGCGACCAAGTGACGTGCCACGTTGTGGCCGTTCAAGAAGCTGGCATCGAGGTCAAGATTGCCGACAGCGATATCATCGCGTTCGTCAAGCGTCAGGACCTCTCGCGCGATCGCGCCGAGCAGCGCACCGAGCGCTTCACGGTTGGCCAGAAAGTCGATGCAGCTGTGCTGACCGCCGACAAGGCCGCTCGCCGCATCACAGTGTCGATCAAGGCGCTCGAAATCGCGGAAGAAAAGCAGGCCGTGGCACAATACGGGTCTTCGGATTCGGGTGCCTCGCTCGGCGATATCTTCAAGGCCGCGATCAAGAAGCGCGAAGCTGATGACGATACCGACGCCGAGTAAGACTTGGCTGGTGATGTGTTAAGACGAGGGTGCCGGGACGTGCGTTCCGGCACCTTTTTTTATCGTTGCAGCCCGGCTTCGGCCCAAGACTTGCCTAGCTGTTCTCGTACCGATCGGATCGCGATTGACTGTGCGCCTATAAAGGCTGGAGTGTTGTCCTATGCATCCCGAAGTGGAATCCGTCCTTGATCGCCGCCGTTTGCGCCGGGGCCTCAGCGTCTGGCGCGGGCTTGGGATTGCAGCGGTCGCGCTCGCCATCGGGGCCGTGGCGATGAACTCGGAAACGCTGATGGATCTGACGGCAGAGCCCCAGATTGCCCGCATCGCCATCGAAGGCACCATCCTCGAGAACCGCGACCAGCTCGCCATGCTCAAGAGGATCAAGGAAAACAAGAGCGTCAAAGGCCTGATCGTTTTCGTCAACAGCCCGGGCGGCACGACGACAGGCGGGGAAGCGCTCTACGAAGGCTTGCGCGATGTCGCTAAGGAAAAGCCCGTCGTGGCTCAGTTTGGCACGGTCGCTGCCTCAGCCGGGTACATTGTCGGGCTCGGTACCGATCATATCGTAGCACGCGGCAATACAATTACCGGCTCGATCGGCGTTATCGCTCAATGGCCTGAATTCTCGGAGGTCCTGTCGAAAATCGGGGTCAAAATGAACGAGGTTAAGAGCGGCGAACTGAAGGCCCAGCCGTCGGGGTTTGCGCCCGCCGATCCTGCGGCTCTCAAAATCATGCAGGAAATGATCGACGATGGTTTCCGCTGGTTTACGTCTCTGGTCGAGACCCGGCGTGGCATTAAGATCACCGACCTGCCAGGCCTCGACAAAGGCCGCATTTATTCAGGCCGGGCGGCGGTCGAGGGCAAGCTAGTTGATGAAATTGGCGGCGAGGCCGAGGCGCAGCGCTGGCTGGAAGAAAGCCGGGGGGTCAAAAAAGACCTCAAAATCGTGGACTGGCAGCCCTCGATCGCCAGCGGATGGGGGATCGGCAGTTCTCTCGCTTCCTGGCCCGAGCGGCTGGTGGACGCAGGCTGGAGCCGGGCCATGTCGCTGATGACCGGCGACCAGGGTCTTTCTCACCTGGGCCTTGACGGGCTCGTTTCTGTTTGGCACCCTTCGGAAAATTGAGGAATTACAATTGGTTTCCGGCGCTGCTGAGGCGTCACTAAGGGGGGCATCCGTGATCAAGTCTGAACTCATCCAAAAAATTGCCGGTTCAAATCCGCATCTCTACCACCGCGATGTCGAGCGCATCGTCAACGTGGTGTTCGACGAGATCGTTGACGCTCTGGCGCGCGGCGATCGCGTTGAGCTGCGTGGTTTCGGCGCGTTCACGGTGAAGCATCGTGCTGCCCGGCAGGGCCGCAATCCACGCACCGGCTCGGCGGTCCCTGTGTCGGAAAAGTTTGTTCCGTTCTTCAAAACCGGCAAAGAACTTCGTGATCGTTTGAACGGTAACGAGTAGGCACAAGCCGCGCCGCCTACACCACGCCATGCTCTCATGCGCCGGTGGTAAGAGGCAGTGTTGAAACAGGAGTTGCCGCACGTGTTCAAACGCATGATCGGATTGGTGCTGTCGTTTCTAGCCGCAATCGTGCTGGTGGCGATTGCGGTTGCAAACCGTCACAGCGTCGCGTTGGTTCTCGATCCTTTCCGGCCCGAGGCTCCAGCATTGCAGATCGTGCTGCCGTTCTACGCGCACATTATCGGTACTTTGATCACGGGAGTTTTGCTCGGCGGCTTGGCCACGTGGCTGTCGCAAGGCCATTGGCGCCGTTCGGCGCGCAAGCATGTCGATGACGCCAAGCGCTGGCGCTCCGAGGCCGACCGTCTCATCCGCGAACGCGATGCTGGCATGATGTCGCCCAGCCAACCGGGTTCGAAAACACAGGCGCTTCCGGCCGCATCGCGCCGCACGGCGGCGTGAGCGCTCTGCGGCAATCGCCGCGCGGCATTAAAAAGAACCAAGGTATTGCGGCTGCGGGTGCTCTGGCACCCGTGTCAAAAGGGCTTCACACGTGATGTCATCCATTCGAGTCAAAATCTGCGGGCTGAAGACGCAGCCGGCGCTCGAAGCGGCCCTCGACGCTGGCGCTGATTATGTGGGCTTCGTGTTCTATCCAAAAAGCCCGCGCAACATTTCCTATGCCGATGCCGCAAAGTTGGCAAAACTCGCCCATGGCAAGGCGCAAGTGGTAGCCCTGCTGGTGGACCCCGATGATGCGCAAGTGCATGACGTCTTGCAGATCGTCAATCCCGGTATCATGCAATTGCATGGCCACGAGACGCCGCAGCGGGTTGCCGAAGTGGCCGCGATTGCGCGGCGGCCGGTGATCAAAGCAATACCTGTTGCCTCGCAAGCCGATGCCATGAGCGCAACCGGCTATGCGTCGTCTGCCGCAATGATTTTGTTTGACGCCAAGCCGCCGCCCGTCACGCCCGGACCAGGCGGCTCAACCTTTTTGCCTGGAGGCAATGGAATTGCGTTCGATTGGAACCTGCTGGCGTCCGTGAAGGACGCCGTGCCGTACATGTTGTCGGGTGGATTGACCCCGGACAACGTGGCCGATGCCATTCGCCAGACGGGTGCCACTCATGTGGATGTCTCCTCGGGCGTTGAGAGTGCGCCGGGCGTCAAGGATCCTGAGTTGATCCGCCGCTTTATCCGCGCGGCGAAGGCCGCTAAGCAGATGCCAACATTCGCCCGTTGAATTGGGGCTTCCGAATTTGAAGGACTTTGAAATGGCCGCACAAGACAAAAAAGCCGCCACTGCTCAGCTCAATAGCTATGCCAGCGGACCCGACGAGCGCGGACATTTCGGCATTTTTGGCGGCCGCTTTGTCGCCGAGACGCTGATGCCGTTGGTGCTCGATCTGGAGAAAGCCTACACGGCGGCCAAGGCCGACCCAGCGTTCGCTGCTGAAGTCACCTATCTCAACACATACTATGCCGGACGCCCGTCACCGCTCTATTATGCCGAACGCATGACCAAGCATCTGCGCGATGCGGCAGCCGCTAAGGGTGGCAAAGGCGGCGCTAAAGTCTACTTCAAACGCGACGAGCTCAATCACACCGGGTCGCACAAGATCAACAACTGTCTTGGCCAGATCCTGCTCGCCATGCGCATGGGCAAGACGCGCATCATTGCTGAAACAGGCGCAGGCCAGCACGGAGTGGCGGTGGCGACGGTGTGCGCGCGCTTTGGTTTGCCGTGCGAAATTTTTATGGGTGCGACGGACGTTGAGCGGCAGTCGCCCAACGTCGCGCGCATGCACATGCTTGGCGCAAAAATCAATCCGGTCACGTCCGGGGCGGGCACGCTGAAAGACGCCATGAACGAGGCGCTGCGCGATTGGGTGACGAACGTCCACAATACCTATTACATCATCGGAACGGCAGCTGGTCCGCATCCTTATCCGGCTATGGTGCGCGACTTCCAGTCGGTGATCGGCAAGGAAACCAAGGAACAGATGATGGCGGCCGAAGGCCGTCTGCCCGACACACTCGTGGCCTGCATCGGCGGGGGGTCGAACGCAATCGGTCTGTTCCATCCCTTCCTTGATGATGCATCTGTCAAAATTTACGGCGTCGAAGCTGGCGGCCATGGCGTCGATGTCGAGAACGGCCACGCCGCATCCATGAGTGGCGGCTCGCCCGGCGTTCTGCATGGCAACCGCACATATCTGTTGCAGGATTCAGATGGGCAAATTCTGGAAGGCCATTCGATTTCGGCCGGTCTCGATTATCCGGGTGTGGGACCAGAGCATTCCTGGCTGAAGGATACCGGTCGCGTCACCTACGTGCCTATTACCGACAAAGAGGCACTCGATGCATTCCAGTTGTGCGCGCGCACCGAAGGAATCATTCCGGCGCTCGAGCCAAGCCATGCGCTCGCTTATGTGGCCAAGCTGGCGCCCACGTTGCCGCAAGACAACCTACTGGTGATGAACTTGTGCGGGCGCGGCGACAAAGATGTTTTTGCCGTCGCCAAGCATCTGGGGATCAAAATCTGAAAATGAAAGACACTTCGCACCCCTCGCGCATTGACCGCCGCTTTGCCGCGCTGAAGGCACAAGGCCGGCCCGCATTCGTCACGTTTATCAGCGCGGGCGACCCCGATCTTGAAACGTCACGCAAAATTCTCGAAGGCCTGCCGAAAGCTGGCGCCGACATCATCGAAGTCGGCATGCCCTTCTCTGACCCCATGGCGGACGGCCCAGCGATTCAGGCGTCGAGCCTGCGGGCGCTGAAGTCCGGCCAGAACATGAAAAAAACGCTGCAGCTGGTCGCAGACTTCCGCAAAACCGACCAGGACACGCCGATCGTGCTGATGGGCTACTACAATCCGATTTATGTTTACTCGCCGCTGAAGTTCGTCGCTGATGCCAAAGCGGCGGGTGTCGACGGCCTGATCGTGGTCGATGTGCCGCCTGAAGCCGACGATGAGCTGTGCTTGCCAGCAATTGAAAAAGGTTTGCATTTCATACGGTTAGCCACTCCCACAACCGATGACGAGCGCTTGCCCGCCGTCTTGGCGAACACGTCGGGCTTCCTCTATTACGTCTCGATCACCGGCATCACCGGGGCTGCGACACCTCAAGCGAACGATGTTCATACCCAGGTTGCCCGCATCAAAAAGTCCACAAATCTTCCCGTAGTGGTCGGTTTTGGCGTAAAAACCCCCGAGCAGGCCCGGGCTTTGGCCAAGGGTGCCGACGGTGTTGTGGTTGGATCGGCGCTGGTGTCGGCACTCCAGGCGAGCCTCGGTCCGGAAGGCGAAGCAACAGCGACGACGGTGCCAGCGGTGCTGGAACTTGCGGCCAGTCTCAGCCGCGCGTTGCAAAGTCACTAGGCTTTGGTGCTGGTGTAGGCGCGGCCTGTCGCGAAGCATATTGCACAGCAGCCCTTGGCTGACTGTTCGAGGAGTTTTCTCAGAGTGAACTGGATCAACAACGTCGTCCGGCCAAAAATTCGCAGCTTCCTGACAACGAAGAGGGAAGTGCCGGACAATATGTGGGTCAAATGCCCGGTCACAGGGCAGATGGTCTTTTTCAAAGACCTGGAGGCCAATCAGTTCGTATTTCCTGGGTCGAATTACCATGAGCGCATGAGCGCGCCCGTGCGGCTGGCCTCGCTGTTCGATGGTGGCACATATGAAAAGGTCGCCGTTCCCGCTGTCGTGCAAGATCCCCTCAAATTTCGCGATGGCCGCCGCTATACAGACCGTTTGAAAGACGCCAAAGCCAAAACAAATCTTGATGACGCGGTGCTTGTTGCTGAAGGCCAGTTGGATGGTCATCGCACGGTTGCCGCCGTCCAAGACTTTGCCTTCATGGCCGGCTCGCTGGGTATGGCTGCGGGCGAGGCGATCCTGGCGGGCATGTTGCGCGCTGTCGAAAAGAAGTCCCCGTTTGTTTTGTTCGCGGCCTCTGGTGGCGCGCGCATGCAGGAAGGCATTCTGTCGTTGATGCAGATGCCGCGCACGACCATTGGGGTGCAAAGGCTGCGTGATGCTAAGCTGCCTTACATCGTCGTTTTAACAGACCCGACAACGGGCGGCGTCACGGCCTCATATGCCATGCTTGGCGACGTGCATATTGCCGAACCCGGTGCTTTGATCTGTTTTGCGGGCCCACGCGTTATTCAGCAAACCATTCGTGAGCAATTGCCGGAAGGCTTCCAGCGTTCAGAATATCTGCAAGAACACGGCATGGTCGACATGGTGGTGCATCGCCACAAGCTGCGCGAGACGATCTCGCGTGTGTGCCGTGTTCTGATGGACGGCAAAGCACTGCCGGTCGACAAGTCCAAGCGGGTCAATGGCAGTGCTCACGCCAACGGGGCCCCGCTTGACGCCAATCTCATCGAAAGCGCAGCACGGCAAAGCGGGGGGGGCACCATCGGGTCCACTCCGGTAGGGCCTAGCAGCGACGCGGGCGACCGCAAACGGCGTGAAGCAGAAACCAGTGCGGCACGCACGGCGGGCAAAGACAGTTCGCACTCCTAATGTAACGATAAGCGCGGCACCGGAAACGGCCAGCCGCTTGATCACGCCCCGTTTGCCTTCTTAGGACCAAGCAGCCAATGCCGCCGAGCCCAAATAGCGACGAGCTGCTCGCTGACCTTAAGCTTCTGCATCCCAAATTGATCGACCTGTCGCTTGGCCGCATCGAGCGGCTGCTCGCCCAGCTCGGCGATCCCCATCTCCGGTTGCCGCCGGTCATTCACATCGCGGGCACCAACGGCAAAGGCTCGGTTACGGCCTACCTCAAGGCGATGATCGAAGCTGCGGGAAAGCGCGTGCATGTCTACACATCTCCGCATCTTGTGCGCTTTCACGAGCGGATCGAATTGGCCGGAGCGGACGGCAAGGCGCGTCCCATCTCAGAAGCCGATCTCGTCGATGTGCTGACGCGCACGCAAGCCGTCAACGATGGTGACGACATCACTCAGTTCGAGATCACAACCGCCGCCGCTTTCTTGGCGTTCGCGGAACACCCTGCCGATGCCGTGCTTTTGGAAGTTGGTCTTGGCGGACGGCTGGACGCCACCAACGTCATTGCCAAGCCTGCACTCACCGTGATCACCCCTGTGTCGATGGATCATGCCGAAAAGCTCGGTGCCACCATTGAACTCATCGCGGCGGAGAAGGCCGGAATTCTAAAGCGGGGTGTCACCTGCATCGTTTCGCAACAGGACGGCGAGGCGCTTTCTGCAATCACCAAAGAGGCGGACCGTGTTGGCGCGGTGCTGGTGACCTGGGGGCAAGATTTCGACGCCTTCGAACAGAGTGGGCGGCTTGTGGTGCAAACGGAAAACACGCTGTTCGACCTGCCACTGCCCGCACTCGCCGGGCGCCATCAAGTGATCAACGCCGGCACAGCGGTTGCTGCGGCGTTGCAGCAGAAGATCTTTCCTATTGGCGAGACCGACATGGAGCGTGGGCTGTTGGCAGCACGCTGGCCGGCGCGCTTGCAGCAACTGACGAAAGGTCCATTGCCAGACCTGTTGCGGCCTGGCTCGGAACTTTGGCTTGATGGCGGGCACAACCCGGCTGCGGGGCAGTTTCTGGCGCAGAGCCTCGCCGACATCGAGGAGCGCTCGCCAAAGCCGCTGTTTCTCGTGACAGGTATGATGGGCCTGAAGGATGCCGCTGGATTCCTGCGGCCGTTCCGGGGCCTTGCCCGGCATGTTGTGACGGTACCCATTCCAGGGGCGCACGAGGCCCCCTATGCGCCGGATGCTTTGGCCGAGACCGCTCGTACTGTGTCGCTCACCGCCGAAGCCTCAACGGATGTGGCATCGGCGCTCGAACGCATCGAGGCGCTGGAGCCGGGTCCAAAGCGTATCCTTGTATGCGGCTCGCTCTATCTTGCGGGCCACGTTCTGGCGATGCAGGAAGGCGTCGAGGCTCAGGGCAATTGAGCCTGACCAATTTTAACGGGCGTCGTTCTGGCGGTTCACTCCAGAACGGCAAGCACCCGGTCTAGTTCGTGGCCGCGCTTCAAGATCATTCCCGAGAGCGCAACGACGCTAAACGCACCTTGGCGCTTTGCGAGCCGTGGGCACTTTTCGACTGTAAAGAGCGGGCATTCGCTGGCTCGGCGGAAAATCGAGAACACCGCTTTGTCTGGACTGAAATCGATCGAATAGTCGCGCCACTCGCCCTTGGCGACCTTGCGGCCATACACTGCGAGAATGGCGTTGAGTTCCTGGCGGCTGAAAGCGGCCGTCTTGCCGGCCTCGGAAGAGGCGTGCCCGTTTATCGGGGCCGATCGGGGCGCGGTTGCCAATGCGGCGGTGCGCGGCCTGAACGCTATCGGTTCGGTTGAGCTCAACGGCCCCTCCCTTGCAATGGAACTGCCATGATCGCGCCAAGTTTTGCGGAATTCAAGCGGCACGTTCGAGTCGCCAGAGTTTTTCTAGCAGCCTGATTGAACAAAAGAATTCCTCAACTGTGCCGCACAGGGAACGCACCCCCGCCCCGGAACGGCCCTAAACGCAGTCGATGTTAGGTTAGTTGCCTGAAGGCCCGGTTCTGGTTCGTGGTTCCAGATAAACAGCCCCCCAGCCCCCTCTGGGCTTTGAATTGGAACCGGGTCCATTAGGCAACGCCCCTTTCTCCTCCCCTTCTCTTGTTGTTGTTTTTTGAAGCTTCAGAAAACGGGCCGGCTCCCCCAGCTGGCCCGTTTTCTTTTGTCCGGCGGCATGTGAGCCAATGGCCGCGATCTTTCGTTGACGGTTGAGATCAACTTTAACCGCAATCCGAGGGGTCATCGATATGCCTCGACAGAGAGCCGCCAAGGCAACAGTGAAATCGAAGACAGTGAAAAAGGCCGCCAACCCGCTGTTGCTGCCGCGGTGGCCGGCACCCTTTGGCATGGCGCCGTTCGAGCGCATCGAGCCCGGGCACTTCGCGCCCGCCTTTAAGGCTGCGCTGAAACAACATAGCCTCGAAATTGCGGCTATTGCCGAAAATCCGGCGCGGGCGAGCTTTGCCAACACCATCAAAGCGCTCGAAGATGGCGGCCGGGCGCTGACCCGCGTAGCCGCGGTGTTTTTCAACTTGGCTGGCGCCCACACCAATGCGGCGCTGCAAGCGATCGAACGCGATATCGCTCCTGTTTTGTCGGAGCACGAGAGCGCAATTTACCTGAACGCACGGCTTTATGCCCGGGTTGCCGATTTGTGGCGGCGCCGCGCGGAATTGAAACTCAACGCCGAAGACGCCCGCATGCTGGATCGCACGCACACGGCATTCGTGCGCGCGGGCGCGAAACTCGATGCCAAAGCGAAAAAGCGGGTTGCGGCCATCAACGCGCGGCTTGCCGGGTTGACGACGGCCTTCAGCCAGAATGTGCTTGCCGACGAGCAATCCTGGCACCTGCTGTTGAAAACGCCTGCCGATCTCGAGGGTTTGCCCGAGGCGGTCTTGTCGGCTGGCGCACGCACGGCTGCTGCACTCGGGCACCCCGGGCTGCACGCCATTACGCTGGCACGCTCAAGCGTCGAGAGCTTCCTGCAGTTCTCGGCGCGCCGGGATTTGCGCGAGGAGGCCTACAAGGCCTGGATCGTGCGCGGCGAAAACGGAGGCGCAACAGACAACCGGGGCATCGCCGCCGAAATCGTGTCTCTGCGCGCCGAGCTGGCGCAGATCATGGGATATGCTTCGTATGCGAGTTATGCTCTCGACGACACCATGGCAAAGACGCCAGAAACCGCCCGCGGCCTGCTGACAAAAGTATGGCCAGCCGCTGTTGAGCAAGCGCTGCAGGAACGCGCTGCGCTGCAGGCCCGGGCGGAACTGGGCGGAGAAAACTTCAAGATCGAAGCGTGGGACTGGCGTTATTACGCTGAAAAAGAGCGCTTGGCGCGTTTTGATCTCGACGACGGTGAACTGCGTCCCTACTTCGAATTGGGGCGCATGATCGACGCGGCTTTCGATACGGCCTCGCGTCTCTTCGGGCTCTCATTCCGCGAACTCGGCGACGTGCCGCGCTATCACCCAGACGTGCGCGTTTGGGAAGTGCTGGCGAAAGATGGCTCCCACGTCGGCGTGTTCATGGGCGATTATTTTGCGCGCTCTTCGAAGCGGTCGGGCGCATGGATGTCGAACTACCGCACGCAGCACAAACTCAAAGGCGGCGCGCGGCCCATCATCGTCAACGTGATGAACTTTGCGCGCGGGGCCGATGGCGCTCCGACGCTGCTGTCGTTCGACGATGCGCGCACGCTGTTTCACGAGTTCGGGCACGGCCTGCACGGCTTGTTGTCTGATGTCACTTATCCCGGCATCGCCGGCACGAATGTTTCACGTGACTTTGTGGAACTGCCATCCCAGCTTTACGAGCATTGGCTGTCGCAGCCCCAGGTGCTGAAGCAGTTTGCTTTGCATGTTGAAACCGGGAAGCCCCTGCCCGACACCTTGCTGAAGCGCCTGAAAGACGCGCGCAACTTCAATCAAGGTTTTGCCACGGTCGAATTTACGGCCTCGGCACTTATCGATATGGAACTGCACGAGCAACAAGATGGTGCGGTGATCGACGTCGGCAAGATCGAAGAGGCCTTGATGCAGCGCATCGGGATGCCGAAAGAGATCGCGATGCGCCACCGCGTGCCGCATTTTCTGCACATCATGGGTGGCTATGCAGCAGGGTATTACAGCTATCTATGGTCTGAAGTGATGGATGCCGACGCCTTCGGAGCTTTCGAAGAAACCGGCGACATTTTCGATGCCGAGACGGCGGCACGGTTGAAAGAGTTCATCTATTCGGCCGGCAACCGCCTCGATCCGCACGAGGCTTATGTTGCTTTTCGCGGCCGTCCGCCCGCAGTGGAAGGTCTGCTGCGCAAGCGCGGTTTTCTTGAATAGGTGAATTCTCAGCGGTTCAGCCAAGCCGCGCCGACAATCGTGCCGTGGCCGCTGGTGCCTTCCTGTAGGAGAATAGCGCTGTCTTCGGTTTCGGGGTCCATCAGGGCCTGCATGGTCAACTGCAGGGTGGTGGGCTTGCCGTTCCACACACCGACAGGGGTCATAGACCGCACGACGTTCGAGTAGACGATGGATCTGCCGCTGTTCTCGCCGCGCTTGATCTCGACGGGCACCGCCTTTTTTAGCACAACAAGCCAGATGGTGGCTTGGTCGATGTTCGAACCGGCCGGGGCAGAGCCTGTTTCAACGATGATGTTAGAGCTCTGCCGCCAAAAGCCGATGGGAACGCGGCGATCGGCCAGGAGCTTGGACGACTTCGCAATGGCGCGGTCGATGGCGGCTTTGTCGGAGCCGAGCGCTTCTGTCATACCGTTGATGACAGCCTGTGGCGTGTACACCGGGCCTTGACCAAAGCCGCGCACGTAGGCCCGCTGACGCTCTGAATTTTTTGGCGAGGCGAGCGTATCCTTCCAGCCTATGTAGTCCCAATAGTCGACAGGGAGAGACAGCGCCAGCACGCCCTCGGTCTCGACATAGGTTTTCAAAAGTTTGTCGGCAGGCGGGCAAGACGAGCAACCCTGACTGGTGAACAGTTCGACAATGGCATTGATTGGTCTTGTCTGCGCCGCGCCCGACGGGGGCCCATCGGTTGCGGCGGCGGCCGTGCCGGCCAGAGCGAACTGAAAGAGTGTGGCAAGGGCGCAAGCGGCCAAACGCCGGCTGGTTCGGTGTGTCATGTGTCCTCAAGTTCGCCTGTGTGCGGGCCAGCAACGTATAACTCTATCCTGAATGGTCTGCTGCCCAAACTGTATTGCTGACCTTACGGTCCGGGGGCAGACGGGGTTTCACGCCGCGCGCCCGAATGCGAAAAAGGGAGCGGTCCTGTATGAACCGCTCCCCCCCTGTGAATTTTTTCACCGCTTCGAGGCTGATAGTCAAACGACGGTCTAAAGGAAAAAATCCGATGACCGGAGATGGTAGAGGCCTGCCAGTTCGATCTGGAAATCAGCCCGGTGGTCGCCGTTCGTATCGGCGGAAACAATAGTCCGGTCGTTAACAGTTCCAGCCTTGTCGATGATTTTGAACCGAAGCTCACCGGCATGGCCCGACAGCGCGCCTTCACCCTTGAAGAGGAATTTTTGATTCCCGCTCTTGTGTTCGTTGGCATCAATGTGGCGCAGGTCGATCTTGTCGGAGTGCCGGACAAAATCTGTAATCACATCGCGCGTGCTGGCAGTCTTGCCAGAGTCGTGCTTTGTCAAAAAGGCGAAGAAGTCACCGTCGGCACCGCCCGTCAGGGCGTCGCGGCCCGTTCCGCCGGCGATGTAGTCGCGGCCGCCGTTGCCTTCGATAAGATCGCAGCCTGCGTCGCCATAAAGATCGTCATTGCCGAAGCCGCCGTAGATCTTGTCGTTACCGAACCCGCCGAAGACGAAATCCCAGCCATCATCGCCGCTGAGCGTATCGACACCGCCGCCGCCATAGATCTCGTCGTTGCCAGCCCCGCCTGAAACTAGGTCATCATCGTCGCCGCCGTCGAGCGTGTCGTCGTTGGCGCCGCCCTCGATGACATCATTGCCAGCCGAACCGAAAGCGACGTTGTGGCCGTCTCCGGTATTGATAAAGTCGTTGCCATCCTCGCCGTTGATCAGATCGTTGCCGTTGCCGCCGTAGACCTTGTCATCGCCGGAGCCCGCAAAAATCCGGTCATCGCCATCATCGCCGCTGAGCGTATCGACACCACCGCCGCCATAGATCTCGTCGTTGCCAGCCCCGCCTGAAACTGCGTCATCGTCATCGCCGCCGTCGAGCGTGTCGATGCCCAATCCGCCGGTGATCGTGTCTTTGCCTGCGCCGCCGAATACGGCGTTGTTGCCATTGCCGGTGTTGACTTTGTCGTTGCCAGCGAGTGCGTGCACGATGTCATCGTCGTCGCCATAGACGACATGGTCATCATTGTTGGTCAGGGTTCGTGTGATGGGCATGAAGAGGATCTCTGGGTACAGATGTGCGCTCACCGGGGATACGATGACGGCTGAGGATCTCAATCTAGGTTGGTGGCAGCTTGCCGTCTCGGCATCTATTAAGAATTGGTTAAATTCAATTCCGGCCCGATCTGTGCCGTTAACGAATCAGGCCGCCCCTGCACGAGGACGGCCTGATAAATCAGCGACATTGAAGAAATTAGACTGCGAGGTTGCGCAGCACGTAAGGCAGAATGCCGCCGTTGCGATAATACTCGATCTCATCGAGCGTATCGATCCGGCAGATGATTGGCACGGCCACTTTGTTGCCCTTGCCGTCCGTGATTTCCGCGATCATGCGCTGGCGCGGCTTGACCGTAGAGAGCCCCCGAATGGTAACAGTCTCATCGCCTTTGAGACCGAGCGATTGCCACGTGGTGCCGTCTTCCAACACAAACGGCACAATGCCCATGCCAACAAGGTTCGAACGGTGAATGCGCTCATACGATTGCGCGATGACGGCCTTGACCCCAAGCAGGTTGGTGCCCTTCGCTGCCCAATCGCGCGATGAGCCATTCCCGTACTCGATGCCTGCAAAGACGACGAGCGGTACGCCTTCGGCTTCGTACTTCATAGCGGCATCGTAAATCGGCAGCAGATCGCCACTGGGGTAGTGAATCGTGAAGCCACCTTCCTTGACGGCGCCCGTGCCGTCCTTGGCCATGAAGTTCTTGATGCGGATGTTGGCAAAGGTGCCGCGCATCATTACTTCGTGGTTGCCGCGCCGTGTGCCGTATTGGTTGAAATCGGCGGGCTTGACGCCGTTGTCGATCAGGTATTTTCCAGCCGGGCTTGCAGCTTTGATGGAGCCCGCTGGCGAGATATGGTCGGTGGTGATCTTGTCGCCGAACAGCCCCAAGATCCGCGCACCGGTAATGTCGCCTATGACTTTAGGTGTCGCCGAAATACCCGTGAAATAAGGCGGGTTTTGAACATAGGTCGAGCGGTTGTTCCAGCCGTACGTCATGCCTGTGCTGGTCTCGATCGCTTGCCAGGCCGCGTCGCCCTTGAAGACATCGGCATAGCGTTCAACGAACAGCGCGCGCGTGATGTTCTTGGCAATAAACGATTGGATCTCCTTCGACGAGGGCCAGATATCTTTAAGAAAAACCGGCTTGCCATCCTTGCCAGTGCCAAGTGGTTCGGTTGTAAGGTCGCGCTGCACGCTGCCAGCGAGTGCGTAGGCGACGACGAGCGGCGGCGAGGCGAGGTAGTTTGCCTGCACATCGGGGCTCACGCGGCCCTCGAAGTTGCGGTTGCCCGACAACACGGCGGCGGCAACAATTCCGTTTTCGTTGATTGCAGCAGAGACTTCGGCCGGTAGCGGGCCGGAATTGCCAATACAGGTGGTGCAGCCGAAGCCAACAACGTTGAAGCCCAGCGTGTCGAGGTCGTCCTGCAGTCCGGCCTTCTGCAGATAGGCGGCGACAACTTGCGAACCCGGTGCCAGCGAGGTTTTGACCCACGGTTTTACGGTAAGACCTTTTGCGATGGCGTTGCGGGCCAGCAAGCCCGCTGCAATCAAGACGCTGGGGTTCGAAGTGTTTGTGCAGCTGGTGATGGCGGCAATCACAACGTCGCCATGGCCCAGATCAAAGTCCTTGGATTTGACCGGCACGCGTTTTTCGATCTCGCCGGGTTTTTTGTATTCGCCAGCGAGCGCCGTTGCAAAGCCAGCCCCCACCTTGCCGAGCGCAATGCGCCCCTCCGGCCGCTTCGGCCCCGCCATCGATGGCACGACCGATCCAAGATCGAGTTCGATCGTGCCGGTGAACACGGGGTCGGCGGATTTTTCCGTCCGCATTAGTCCTTGGACAGCGCCATAGGCTTCGACGAGCGCAATGCGGTCTTGGTCGCGGCCGGTGAGCGTGAGATAGGCGATGGTTTCGCTATCGGCCGGGAAGAAGCCGCACGTCGCGCCGTACTCCGGGGCCATGTTGGCAATCGTGGCGCGGTCGGCCAGCGTCAACTCGTTGAGACCCGGCCCGAAGAACTCGACGAACTTATTGACCACGCCCTTCCGGCGCAGCATTTCCGTGACCGTGAGCACGAGGTCGGTCGCGGTGACACCTTCGGCGAGCTTACCGGTGAACTTGAAGCCGATGATTTCCGGCAGCATCATGGATTGCGGCTGGCCGAGCATCGCGGCTTCCGCCTCGATGCCCCCGACGCCCCAGCCCAACACGGCAAGGCCATTGACCATAGTCGTGTGGCTGTCGGTGCCAACGACGGTATCCGGGTAGGCAACGCTTGTGCCATCGGGACCTTCAGCGGTCCACACCGTCTGCGCCAGATATTCGAGATTGACTTGGTGGCAGATGCCCGTGCCGGGCGGCACCACGCGGAAATTGTTGAACGCGCCCTGGCCCCACTTCAAGAAGTTATAGCGCTCTAGGTTGCGCTCGTATTCGAGAGCGACGTTCTGGCCAAGTGATTTCGCACTTCCGAACTCATCGACAATCACCGAATGGTCGATGACGAGATCGACAGGAACGAGCGGGTTGATTTTTGCCGGGTCGCCGCCGAGTTGTAGCATGCCATCGCGCATGGCTGCCAAATCGACAACGGCCGGAACGCCCGTGAAATCCTGCATTAAAACCCGGGCTGGCCGGAAGCCGATTTCTTTGCCGGCCTTGCCCTTGTCAGACAGCCACTCGGAAACGCCCTCGATGTCGGCTTTGGTCACCGTGCGGCCGTCCTCGTGGCGCAACAGGTTCTCAAGCAGAACTTTCATCGAGTAGGGCAGCTTAGAGATGCCCTTTAAGCCGTTTTTCTCGGCGTCGGGCAGCGAATAGTAGGTATAGGTCTTAGACCCTACCTTAAGGGTCTTGCGGCAATTGAAACTGTCGAGGGAATCCACTGCGAGAGTGGCTTTAGAATTTGCGCTCAAGGCCGATCCTCCAAAAGAATGCGGGATTTGGAATGGTGCAACCGCCGGGCGCGGCAGATCTGCCAGCCCATCACTTGCCCATCCCGCGCCGCGCCGCCGGAGCGCCGGAGGCAGAGTTTCCTCTGTTTTGCGCTAGCGAAAGATGTTGTACGCCACGTATATAGGGCGCACTTGCAGCTTATACAGCGACTAAACCCGCGAGACCATACGCCAGACCGGCAAGTTTTGTGGCAATCCGCCACTATTTCGGTCAAGCAACCGGGGTAGGGATCGAGACCCAAAGAGATGCACTCGCGTGAAGCTCATCGTTGAAAAGTTAACAGTGGCGCGCGGCAGCCGGGTGGTGATTTCGGATTTGTCGCTCACCGTCGCCGAGGGTGAGGCCTTGCTGCTCACCGGCGCGAACGGGGCTGGTAAGACCACGCTGATCCGCGCCATGGCCGGCCTCATTGCTCCGCTCGCAGGGCAGATTTTGCTTGAAGGCGGCAATGCGGACCTCGATCTCCCCCAGCAATGCCACTATGCCGCCCATTCGAACGCGCTGAAAGCAAGCCTGACGGTTGAGGAAAACTTGCGGTTCTGGGGCGGTTTTCTCAATCCCGGTGAAATGTCGGGTGAAGATCAATCAAAGGTACTCGACACAGCACTCGAGCAACTCAAACTTGCGCCCCTTGCCGGAGTGCCGGCGGCCTATTTGTCGGCCGGACAGAAGCGCCGCGCTGGGCTTGGGCGCATTCTGATGGCCAAGCGCTCCGTATGGCTGCTCGATGAACCGACGGTGTCTCTCGATGCGGCTTCGGCGGCCGCCTTGGCCCATCTGGTCAATGCCCACACGGCAGGCGGCGGCATCGCTGTGATCGCTACGCACTTGCCCATGGACCTCACCGCGCCCCGCACTCTGCATTTGAGGCCGCTCGCGCTGAGTGAGGCCGCATGAGTAGCTTTTGGAGGCTTTTTTCGCGCGATGTAAAACTCGCTCTGCGCGATGGCGGGGCGCTTGGCACCGCGCTCGGGTTCTATCTGATCGTCGTTTCCATGCTGCCCTTGGGCCTTGGGCCGGATCTCAAACTCTTGGGCCGAATTGCGCCAGGAATTTTGTGGATTTCGCTGCTGCTGGCCGCGCTTTTATCTCTCGGCCGGTTGTTCGAGACCGACTACGAAGATGGGTCACTGGAGGCCATCGCGGCCGGGCCGCTGCCGCTTGAGCTTGTGGTCACGGCCAAGGCCCTGGCGCATGCCCTGACGACCGGGCTACCGCTGGTGCTGATCACGCCAGTTCTTGGGCTGCTTTTGAACCTGGAGCTTGCCCTATATCCCTTGCTGATTGGGAGTATGCTGGCCGGCGTACCAGCGATCAGCTTTCTGGGGGCAATCGGAGCGGCGTTAACACTGAAGGCCCGGCGGGGTGGGCTGTTGTTGGCGCTGTTGGTGCTGCCGCTTTACGTGCCCACACTCATTTTCGGCATTTCTGCCGTCAGCCCGGCGCTCACAGGTCCACAAGGCGCGTCATCGTCGTTCCTTATTCTAGGCGCTGTTTCGTTGATGTCTTTGGTGCTTGGCCCCGTGGCTTCGGCGGCGGCGTTACGCGCGCAGATGCAATAGCGTCAATACCCTTGACAATAACGCTGCAGACAAGCGCATTGCGGCAGAGGCATCACTCAACTAAATGACCCATATGCATACACAAACCTTGACGCAGCGTCTCGCCAACCCCACCCGGTTCATGGACCTTTCGGGCCGGCTGCTGCCGTGGCTTTCGGGCGCGGCTGTGATGATGATTGCCTTCGCAATGTATCAGGTTTGGTTTGTCGCGCCCGCTGATTACCAGCAGGGCCAGACTGTCAAGATTATGTACATTCACGTTCCGGCGGCGTGGCTGGCCATGATGGGCTATTCCATCATCGCCATATCGAGCTTCGGTTTGCTGGTGTTCCGCCATCCTTTGGCCGATGTGTCCGTCAAGGCCGCCGCTCCCATCGGGGCCGCGTTTACATTGCTGGCGCTGATCACTGGTTCGCTGTGGGGCAAGCCCATGTGGGGCACTTATTGGGTATGGGATGCGCGGCTGACTTCGGTGCTGATCTTGTTTTTCCTTTACATTGGTTTGATCGCATTACGCACGTCGGTCGAAGACGAGAGCACGGCCGCGAAATTGACGGCCATTCTCGGGCTCACCGGGGTTGCCATCCTTCCTGTCATCAAGTTCTCGGTCGATTGGTGGAACACGCTGCATCAGCCGTCCACTGGCTTTACGCAGTCTATTGATCCCAGCATGCGCATCCCGCTGTTGATTTCTGCACTCGGATTCACGCTTCTGTTCATCGCCATGCATATGAAGGGCATGCGCAACGAAATTTTACGCCGCCGGGTCAAGTCGTTGACGCTGTCGCAGGTTGAACGCGCGCAAAGCGCCGAGTGAACAGAGCGGAGGGAATGATCATGGATCTGGGACCGCATGCAGCCTTCATCTGGGCGTCGTACGGCGTTTTTACTCTCGTATTGGGTGGCCTCATCGCCTGGCTCTTCGCCGACGGCAAAAAGCAGTCTGCCGCCCTTGCAAATTTGGAAGCCCGCGGTGTGACGCGCCGGCCGCAGCGCTCCGCGGCAAAAGATGACGGAACGGAACGGTGATGACGGAACGGCCATTCTCACCTACGCCGGGCTCCCGGCTCGAAGCATCGCGGCCGCGCAACCCGGTCTGGGTGATAGCACCGGTGCTGATATTCGCGGCCATCGCCGGGGCCTTCACCTATGCCTTGAAATCGGCAGACCCGTCGCGATTGCCATCGGCCCTGATTGGGCGGCCAGTGCCGGACGTAACATTCCCGCCGCTCGAAGATCTGAACGTCAACGGCAAGTCAATTTCCGGCTTCGGCGCTAAGGATCTATCGAAGGGGAAAGTCACAGTCGTCAATTTCTGGGCGTCTTGGTGCGCGCCGTGCGCCACCGAATTGCCGCTGCTGATTGCGCTGAAGAAGCAAGCCGATGTCGAGATGGTGAGCGTCAACTACAAGGATCAGCCAGCCGCGGCGCGCCGTTTTTTGGATGAGTATGGCAATCCCTTCAGCATGGTCGGAGTGGACGCGCGGGGTCGCGGCGCCATCGAATGGGGCGTTTATGGCATGCCCGAGACGTTCATTGTCGGCGGTGACGGCAAGATTGCCTACAAGCACATCGGCGAAATCACGGCCAGCAATCTCACGCAAAAGCTGCTTCCGGCCGTGGAAGCCGCAAAGCAGGCTGCAAAAGAAGCGGGCGCACAAACGCCGGCGGTGCCGAAGTAATCTCCGGCACCACTCACGGCCATTTTACAGTGGGAAAAATTCGTTGCGCGAGTGGTTGAGCACCGACAGCGTGCCCGTGGCGATCTCAAAGTACGCGCCGTGCAAGTTGAGGCGCCCCTTGTTCTCCAGGTCTTGAACGAACGGGAATGTGCGCAAGTTCTTGATCGACGTTTTTACGCATTCCTGTTCAAGCGCTTTCAACTTTTCGGCCTGCGAACTGAGCTGATGCGAAGCAAGAATTGACAGCCGTGCGTCGTCGAGCATCGACATCCAGCGTGAGATGAATTTGGCTTCGGTCTGGATTGCGGCCGACTGGTCGAGGCAGGCTTTAACGCCGCCGCAGCCAGAGTGGCCCATCACCACCAGGTGTTTGACGCGCAGGTTCAACACCGCGAACTCAATGGCCGTACTGACGCCGTGAAACTTTCCGCCAGTCTCGAATGGCGGCACGAGGTTGGCAACGTTGCGCACCACGAACAGTTCGCCCGGCATAGCGCTGAAGATCGTTTCTGGATCAACGCGGCTGTCGCAGCAAGAGACCAGCATCACCTCTGGGCTCTGGCCGTAAGTCGCGAGTTCCTCGTAGTGGTCCGCATTCGGCACAAAGTGGCGATGCTTAAAGCGGCGGAAACGGTCGGTCAGGTTTTCTGGGAAAGACGACATTGGCCGGATGGTCTCCTCGGATTTTCTTTTTCGGGGCTCAGGCTGTTGGGGAATTGGTTTCCCGGGCCGCATTGCGCAAGATCAAATAGCCGGCAACACCTGCGACAATTGATGCCGTGAGGACGCCCATCCGGATCGCGGCGGCATATTCAGGCTCGGGGAAGGCCAGCATTCCGATGAACAGGCTCATCGTAAAGCCAATTCCCGCAAGCGCGCCGATACCCAGGATTTGCACCCACGACGCGCCAGCCGGCTTGTCAGCAACGCCCGACGAAATTGCGAGCCAGGAAAACAACAGCACACCCGCTGGCTTGCCAAACACCAGCCCCAGAATGATGCCGAGCTGGATGGGTTCGGTGAGTGAGCCGAGTGTGAAGCCCGAGAACGAAACCCCGGCGTTTGCCAGCGCAAACAGCGGCACGACGCCAAAGGTGACCCAAGGGTGCAGGGTGTGCATCAGCCATTCGAGGGGGCCAACATTATCATCTGCTTCGCTTTCATCCGAGGATGAAATCGGGATCGCCAATGCGGTGATGACGCCAGCGAGCGTTGCGTGCACGCCGGATTTCAAAACGCAGAGCCAGACGAAGAAGCCGGCAATGACATAGGGCGAGATGCGGGTGACGCCGCTGCGATTGAGGGCGGCCAGTGCGGCAACGCCGACCGCCGCCAGTGCCAAAGCATTCACCGATAGGTCAGCCGTGTAGAACGCCGCGATGATGAGGATGGCACCGAGATCGTCGATGATGGCGAGCGCCAGCAGAAACACCTTCAAGGATGCGGGCACGCGCGAGCCCAGCAACGCCACCACGCCCACGGCAAACGCGATATCGGTCGCGCACGGGATGGCCCAACCGTTGAGCGCTTCGGGGTGATTGCGGTTGACGATGAGATAGATGATGGCGGGCACGATCATGCCGCCGGCTGCTGCAACAAATGGCAACGCCGCCTGCTTCATCGATGACAATTCACCAGAGACCAGTTCGCGCTTGATTTCGAGGCCAACCACGAAAAAGAACAGCACCATCAGACCGTCGTTGATCCAGTGGCTGACCGTCTTGTCGAGCGAGAACGCGCCGATCCCCAGAGCCACGTGCGATTCAAGCAGGTGCGTATAGCTGGCTGCTACCGGCGAGTTTGCCAGCAACAGGGCAACAAGAGCCGCAGTACCGAGAGCAACGCCACCGGCCGCCTCGTGATGCATGAACGCGGGCAGGAATGATCGTTGGCTCATGAGATGTCCCGGTCAATGGCTTCGAGTAATATGTCCTGCCAGATATCCTGATTGGGGATCAGCATCAACTCATCGCGGCCCTTGCTGCGCTGTAAAACCGCTTCAACGCCAGCGGTGGCAAGCCGGAGCGCATCGTGCGGGCTGTGATCATCGAGCAGATGGCCGAGGTAGAGCGCGGCCATGAAATCTCCCGTTCCATGTGGGACGGATGGCAGCCGGGCAACGTGGGTGACGTAGCGTCCCGCGGGGTTGATCAGCACATTGCCCAGCGATGTTTCCTGCATGGGCACCGAGGTCGCAAGCGTCGTTTTGCACGCCAGTTTCACAGCCGCTGCCATGGCGTCCGCCGCGTTCGAGACGGGGAGACCGCTCAGCCAGCTGAGTTCGAAGGCGTTGGGGGTGATGACGTCCGCAATGGGCACCAGTTCATCGCGAACCGCTGCGGCGGCTTCGGCTGCAATGTAAAGTCCGCCCGGGTCGTCTCCCAGAACCGGATCGCACATTATGATGGCCGCCAGGTTCGCGCTTCGAACATGGGCTATGGCTGCTGCCGCGGCGGTCACATGGCTGGCCGTGGGCATATAGCCGGTCAACACGGCATCGACCCCGGTTAGCCAGCCTGATTGAAAAAGCGCATCTGCCATGCCCGAGAAGTTTGCAGGCATCACATCCTGCTTAAAAAAGCGGCTGTGACCTGGGTGGTTCGATAAAACGACCGTTGGCAGAGCGATGGTCTCGTGGCCAAGGCCTTGTAATGCTGGGACAATAGCCGACAAGCCGATGTGTCCGCTGGCCACATACGAGGACATGCACAAAACCTTCGCCACGCCCGATTTTCCTCTCCTGCGCCTTGTGTGCCGGGACAGCCCCGATTGCGATCCAGTTTAAATGTGTCTGCAAACATGCCGGCGGCTCCGCTCCAGCCCCCTCCCCTTGACGGGGAGGGGTTAGGGGTGGGGAGACGGGCAGGAGAAAATACGTTTTTTTAAACAAACACAAGCGTCTCGGCCTCATGCCGTGGAGGGAGCCTTCTGTTGTTTTTCTTCTCCCCACCCCCGCCCCTCCCCGCTGGGGAGGGGGAAATCATGTCTATGAGCCGGTTTCCGCTTCGCCCGAACGCCCGATTACCCGAGAGTGCCTGCGAACATTAGGGATTTGAGTTTTCGGGGAAATCCTAACCCAATGGCCTTGGTCCGGCCACCCGGCCTTGCACGCGCACGTGTCGAACATTGGTGGCGGGGCTGAAAGTCCTATTTGGCAGCGGCGCCAATCTCGTTAACATTGCAGCGCAACATAAGAGGTCAAAGCCAATGGAAGTCCGTCCGCGCCGCAGTGTTCTCTATATGCCGGGGGCCAACCCGCGGGCGCTTGAAAAAGCCAAGACCCTCCAGGCCGATGCGCTGATCCTGGATTTGGAAGATTCGGTCGCGCCCGAGGCCAAAGTCGCGGCCAGAGAGACGGTGTGCGCGGCGGTGAAAGAAGGCGGGTATGGACGGCGCGAGTTGGTCATCCGGCCCAATGCCTTGGAAACCGTGTGGGGCACCGCCGACATATTGGCCGCCGCCGCTGCCGCGCCCGATGCGATCCTCATTCCGAAGGTTGCCCATCCCGGCGATATCATCAGCGCCGCCAAGATCTTGAAATCGGTGAACGCGCCGGAAAAAACCAAGCTTTGGGCGATGATCGAGATGCCGGTTGCGGTGTTGTTTGCGCGCGAAATCGCAGCCGCGGCGCGCGATCCAGCCAACCGGCTCGCGTGCTTCGTCATGGGCACCAACGATCTGTTGAAGGAGAGCCGCGCGCGCGCCTTGCACGATCGCTTCGCCGTGGTGCCGTGGCTTGCCATGTCACTGCTCGCGGCGCGATCGTATGGGCTCGACATCATCGATGGCGTCTACAACGATTTCAAAGACGAGGCGGGCTTCCGCGCCGAGTGCGAACATGGCCGCACCATGGGCATGGACGGCAAGACGTTGATCCACCCCTCGCAGGTCGAGCCGTGCAACGAGGTTTTTTCGCCCTCGGAAGAAGAGGTGGCCTGGTCGCTCAAGATTATCGATGCCTTCAGCCGTGTGGCCAATTCCAACAAGGGCGTCATCACCGTCGATGGCCGCATGGTCGAGCGCCTGCATCTCGTGCAAGCACAACGCACCGTCGCCATTTCAAAAGCCGTGATCGAGATCGAGGAGTGGTTTTGAGGGGTGCGGCACTGCTCTTATCCCCTCTCCCCGCAAGCGGGGAGAGGGCTAGGGTGAGGGGCGAAATCTGGGTGAGGAGCGAGCAAAGCGAAGGGCATGAAGGGCAGTGTTTTGCTGCCGGTTCCCATCGACGGCGGCTTAGTCCTCAGTAGCGTTGCTGATCGAATGGACGGAGGATGTTGCGGGTTTGGGCCGATTGCGGACTCGGTAGAATTGCTCCGCATACCTTCGTTCGCGTCAGGTATCAAAGGTAGATCGACCATCCCGAAAGACCGTGGGGCACGGAATCGAGTGGCAGCCGGGCGCTATTCAATTTATGATTACCTTATGCGCTCACAACCACTTATCCTCTGCCGGAACGTTCAGGCGTCGAGCCTCTGGTACCAGCAGCTCCTCGGCTGTGTGGCTGGGCATGGTGGTGACGACTATGAGCGGCTGTGTGACCCACGGCACCACCTGAGCAAATGGGGAAGTGACGGGCTGATCCTTCAGTTGCATGATTGGCATGCTGATCATCATCACGGTCCCATTGGCGACCCGGCAAAACCGATCGGCAACGGCATGCTGCTCTGGTTCGAAGTGGACGACTTTCGGGACGTCGTCGCACGCGCTCGTCAGCTCAAAGCCCCAGTCGTTCGAGATGTTCACGTCAATCCGAACGCGCAACACCTTGAGCTTTGGATCAAGGATCTTGACGGCTACACAGTCGTGGTCGCATCGCCAGATGGAGAAACCGAATCCGGCCCCGCTTAGGGGGGGGTCTCAAGAGCGGTGGGCGCATTCCCCTGATAGCGAATTGGCACAGCCACCGGGAGCGCACGGACGATGTGTGCGCCCGCGCTTGTGCCGCGATTCATCAATAGCTGCACGCGACAGCGCGTGCTGCGGACATAGTCGTTGGAGGTGTTGCGATGACCACAGAACTCAGTCTTTGGATCGACGAGGATCGGGAAACGTCCACAAAGGTCGCGGCGGCGGCACTTGTCGACACCACGCGGTATGAAGGACACTCGTCGATCTCAGAGCCAATCAAGCATCAGCTCCCATCTGGCCTTGTCCTGACGGTAAACTGCGAAAAGGTGCCGACCGGAAACTACCATATCGGAATCGAGTACGATGGTGAGTTGCGGATGATGGTGGTTCTTAATTCTGACCGCTTCGCATTGCGCGTTTTCCCACCCGACCATTCTTCGTTTGTTGTTGATCTCTGGCCGCCTGAAAACTTGCAACACGAGTGTTGACCCCCGGCACTTCGTCGGCTTGGGGTCAAAAACGGCGAGGTTGACGCAAGCCCTTCCTACACAAATAAGGTCAGCTTTCCCCTTGTCTGCAACCGTGCAAATTTTGCCGAAGCAAGTATCGCCCCTCACCCAGCGTCGCCCCTCACCCTAACCCTCTCCCCGTGAAGGACGGGGAGAGGGGATGCGCGCGGCAGGGTTTGGTTCCTTCTTGCCTCCTACGATGGGAGCCAATCTGCGGGCGAGACAGTTGCTCATCGGCAAGCAGCCGAAAATTTGACAAAGAATATCCCCGCTCTTGACGCCCACCCGCATACTGACCCTGCCTCTCTCACACGGCGTACCATCGCAAGGCGTTGCGGCGGCACGGAGGGAGGGCAGCAAGAGGGCGCGCACGACGCATGTGCGCCCTGGGGCAACCGCCGTCCGGACAGGGTGAGACGCCTGTCTGTGGAGCAGCCCACTTGGTTAAGTGGCGGCGCAGATACCCCAAAGACGCTGTTGTGGAGCGGGCCGGTTCCGCTTTTTCCCCATCCTCTTCGCGGCATCGTTCCGCTCCATGTCCGATATGGGCACTTTTCACGGGACGGCCACGCGATGCGCAAACCCTTGTATAGGCATGACGCTCTCTTGCCCGCGCGTCCCGACTCCGCTTCGCGGAGCCGGCCGGGACGCGCAGACGAAAATGCAGCGGATATGGAACAATTGAAGCTGCTGACAGAGATCGTCGTGGGGTTGGACCGCGTGACACGCGACCTTGCGCCCTGCGCTCCGGCATCGCCCCCGAAGGGTGTGAAGTCCGTGCCGGTTGCGAAGCCACGCGGCAAGCGCAAGACCAAACGAAAATTCGCAACCGCAAAGCCGTGGCGCCATCGCCGGACACGCTAACGCGGAGGGCTGGGTCTTGCTGGCGCATGGCGACTGCGCCCGCAAGGGGACTCCCAAGTGGTCGCCTGCAGGCAGCCGGCCGGTTGGCGCGTTTGCGGTGGGGTGAGCAACGCACATCAGGCTGTCATCCTCGGGCTTGTCCCGAGGACCCATTCCGCCGATTATTTTGTCCTTGAAAGAGCGCGCGCAGATGAGGTGCCGTTGGAATAACAGGAGATTGAATGTGCTGATTGATGGGTCCTCGGGACAAGCCCGAGGATGACACTCATGGGTGCTTTGCGCCAACCGACGGCCCTCCGGGCAGCCGGCCGGTTGGCGCGGATGCTCCGGACAACCCACCGCAAACGCGCGTCCCGGCCGGCTCCGCGAAGCGGAGTCGGGACGCGCAAAGCAAAGAATCTCGACGCGCAACGCAATAGAGTGCGACCATCCGGGTATTGCGGGCGGGCGGGGGGATGGCGCAAAGCTGGCGCTGAATAATGTTCCCCCGCGCGGCCCCCGCGCCTGCCTCCGAGAGCACCCGACCCATGACGGCGACGAAAACCAATCCCGGCAACTTTTTCGAAGACTTCAGCTTCGGCCAGATTTTGACGCACGCCACCCCGCGCACGATTACCGATGGCGACGTGGCGCTTTACACGAGCCTTTATGGCCCGCGCTTTGCCGTGCAAAGTTCCGATGCCTTCGCCCGCGCCATCGGCTATCCGCGTGCGCCCGTCGATGACATGCTGATGTTTCACGTGGTGTTTGGCAAAACCGTGCCCGACATCTCGCTCAACGCCATCGCCAACCTGGGCTATGCCGAAGGCAAGTTCCTGAAGGCCGTCTACCCCGGCGACACGCTGTCGACTGTGTCGGAAGTGATCGGGCTCAAGGAAAATTCAAACCGCGAGACGGGCACGGTTTACGTGCGCTCCACGGGCCGCAATCAGCACGGCGAAATCGTGCTGCAGTATTGCCGCTGGGTGATGGTGCGCAAGCGCGACAAGAACAATCCCTCGCCCGAAGCGGTGGTGCCGAAGCTGAGCGACCGTGTCGCCCCGTCGGAACTTGCTGGCGCCGTGCCGCCGCTCAACACAGCCGCCTACGATCTGGCGCTCGCCGGCTCGCCTTATCGCTGGGGTGATTATGAGGTGGGCGAGAAGATCGACCACGTCGATGGCATGACGCTGGAAGAAGCCGAGCACCAGATGGCGACGCGCCTCTATCAGAATACAGCGAAGGTGCATTTCAACCAGCACACGGAATCGAAGGGCCGCTTCGGCAAGCGCATTGTCTATGGCGGCGTCGTGATTTCGCTGGCGCGCGCGCTGTCATTCAACGGCCTCAATAACGCCTTTCATTTCGCCGCCATCAATGGCGGGCGTCACGTGGCGCCGCTGTTTGCCGGCGATACGGTCTATGCCTGGTCGGAAGTTCTTGAAAAGGCTGAAATTCCCGGCCGTTCCGATGTCGGGGCTTTGCGCATCCGCTTGGTCGCGGTCAAGAATCAAGACTGTGCCAGCCTGCCGTTGAAGACCGAAAAGGGCGACTATGCCGAGGGCGTTATCCTCGATTTGGATGCCTGGGTGGTGTTGCCGCGTTAAGCCGGCGGGAAACCTGACCGGAAGGCCCGTTTGAGTGGAGAGGATGCATCATGGCACAGCGTTCAAAGCCGATGTGGGCCCCCGGGTTCTCTGCCGCCATGCGGGCTGGTGTGGCCGCTTCGGTGAGTTTTGCCTTGGCGATACCCGGCGCATTGGCGGCCTCGACGGGCGCTGCCGACTTGAAAAGCCCGGCCGGTGTGGCGATGGGCCGGGTCGAGATCGTCTCCTCATCGGCTGGCGCATTCCTGCACCTCAAGATTTCCGGGCTGACGGCCGGCGGTCACGCGGTCAAAATTCATGAAACGGGCAAGTGCGAGGGCGATTTTGCCAGTGCTGGCGGCATTTTAAATCCGCTCGGCGCGGGCCTCGGCCTGCTCAACGACGAAGGCCCGGCGGCCGGGGATTTGCCGAACGTGTTCGCTGGTTCTTCAGGTGAGGCGGAAGCCGAGTTCGTGACGTCGCTTGTGCAACCTGGAGCCGAGGAAGGCGACGCCGTGTTCGATGACGATGGATCGGCCATTGTCATTTATGCCAAACCAGACGATCATCAAGGCGTGCTTGAAGGCGCGATGGGCGAGCGGGTTGCGTGTGGTGTTCTCAGCAAAGCCCCGTGATTGTCTCCTTCGTCAGCAGACTGACGTTGTTTCCTTTTTTTAATCACTTTCGCGTAACAATCCGCTCAGCGGCATGATTTGGCCGGCGATTCGCCGGGCAGGCAGGGTTAGTTTTCAATGCGTTGACAGCCGACACGGGATCTCACGGGGGGATCCTGACGGACAGACATTTAGAGGCAGCCGCGCGGGCCGCCAGAAGACAGTTGTGACTCAACGAATTGCAGTGATTGGAGCAGGCGTGGCTGGGCTTTCGTGCGCCCGGGTCTTGCGTCAGGCTGGCTGCTACGTCGAGGTGTTCGAGCAGGAACGCATCATTGGCGGGCGCATGGCTACCGTCCGCATCGGGTCGACAACCTTCGACCATGGCGCCCAATACGTGACCGGGCGCACGACGCGCTTTCAAAACTATCTCACCGAACTCGAGGGTACCGGGTACCTCGCCAAGTGGTCGCCCGTCATTTCCAACGGAACCCAGGCCGGCGTTAAACTGCAGGACTGGTATGTCGGCATCCCCGGCATGTCGGCCATTGTCCGGCCACTTGCGGAAAGCGTGCGCATTCATACCAATCGCAAGGTCCACACTATCGCGCGCGATACCAAAGGGTGGCACATCTGGTTTGACAATCAGTTGTCGGTCGGGCCGTTCGCTGCTGTCGCGGTAGCCGTTCCAGCTCCCGAAGCGCGGCTTCTGCTCGGCCGTCTCGAAGGACTTGCGGAGTTTATGTCGCGTGTGCGCATGACGCCATGCTGGTCACTGATGATGCAGATCGACGATGTGAAATTGCCCGAGCAGGATGTGTTTTCTGACATGTCGGAAGTTGTGCGCTGGATCAGCCGCAACAATTCGAAACCCGGGCGGCGCAGTTCTGGGAATTCGATCGTGGTTCACGCTTCACCGGCCTGGAGCCGTGATCTGGAAGATTCAGAACCCGACGACGTTGCCGAAGAACTTTGGTCCGAAGTCAGCCGCGGGCTCGGTCTGCCACCGGCACGGCCAACCCTCATGACCGCACACCTTTGGCGGCATGGTCTCGTCGATCAATCGGTCGGCGAAACCTACATATTCTCGACTGAATATAAGGTGGGGGCTGCCGGCGATTGGTGTCTGGGGCGGCTGGCCGAACATGCTTTCGAAAGCGGCTATGGCCTCGGACGGGCGATCATCGCCGCGCTCGATTGATTTCCACAGTCATCACGCCGCGATAGGGGCAAGGCCGCGCGTACTGCGGGTCTTCAATGCAAGTGTGGAATTGCCCCAGACATTCCAGCGCGCTATGACTAGGGCCTGATTTTTCTCTGGGGGAAAAGTATGACCGTTCAAAAGCCGGTAAGCGGGCTGAAGCCCGCCCGGCCTCTGTCTCCGCATTTGCAGATCTACAAGCCGCTCGTCAACATGGTGATGTCGATCTTGCATCGCATCACAGGGGCAGCCCTCTATTTCGGAACGCTGCTACTGGCGTGGTGGTTGGTGGCTGCCGCAAGTAGCCCGGAATACTTTAATTTCGTCAACGGCTTGTTTGGTTCTCTCGCGGGCCGCGTCGTGCTGTTTGGGTATACCTGGGCCCTGATCCATCATGCTCTTGGCGGCATCCGCCACTTCATTTGGGATACCGGGCGCGGCTACGATCTTGAGACCATCGACCGGATGTCGTGGTGGTCGGCTTACGCGTCTGTTGCGTTGACACTGCTGGTCTGGGGCTATGCCCTGACGCACTTGGGGAATGTGCAGCCATGAGTATGCGGACTCCATTGAAGACGGCCCGACAGCTTGGCTCAGCCAAAGAAGGCGCCGATCATTTCTGGAAGCAGCGCCTCACGGGTGTTGCAAACCTTGTGCTGTCTGTCTTTCTCGTGTGTCTCTTAGTGAAGCTCGCTGGGGCCGATCATGCAACGGTGAAATCGGCGCTCAGCCATCCGCTCGTGTCGCTGCCGCTGCTGCTGTTGGTGCTCTCTGGCACCGTGCACATGAAGCTCGGCATGCAAACCATCATCGAAGACTACGTTCACGGAGAGGGCGCCAAGATCTCTCTTGTCATGCTGAACACGTTCTTCAGCATCTTTATTTGCGCGGCCTCGACGCTTGCCGTGTTGAAAATGTTCCTCGGAGGTTAATGTTCGAAATGGCCGCTACCCCTAACGGCAAATCTAACGGCGCTAAAAGCTCGACCGCGAACGGAAGTGCTGCATATAAATTCATCGACCACACCTACGATGTCATCGTCGTGGGTGCTGGCGGCGCGGGCTTGCGCGCCACCCTTGGCTGCGCGGAAGCGGGCCTGAAGACAGCCTGCATCACCAAGGTGTTTCCAACGCGCTCGCACACCGTTGCGGCCCAAGGCGGCATTGCTGCCTCGCTTTCGAACATGGGCCCGGACAACTGGCGCTGGCACATGTACGACACCGTCAAAGGTGCCGACTGGCTGGGCGACCAGGATGCCATCGAGTATCTCTGCCGCAACGCGCCCGATGCCGTTTACGAACTCGAGCACTACGGTGTGCCGTTCTCGCGCACAGAAGATGGCCGCATTTATCAGCGCCCCTTCGGCGGACATTATACTGAGTTTGGCGAAGGCCCGCCGGTGCAACGCACGTGTGCCGCTGCCGATCGCACCGGTCACGCCATGCTGCATACTCTCTATGGCCAATCTCTGCGCCATTCGGCGGAATTTTTCGTCGAATACTTTGCGCTCGATTTGTTGATGGACGACGATGGTGCCTGCCGCGGCGTGATTGCCATGTGCATGGAAGATGGGTCGATCCATCGCTTCCGGGCCAAGCGCACCATCCTCGCTACCGGAGGCTATGGCCGCGCATACTTCTCGGCGACGTCGGCGCACACATGCACGGGCGATGGAAATGCCATGGTGCTGCGTGCGGGCCTGCCGCTTCAGGACATGGAGTTCGTGCAGTTCCATCCGACCGGCATTTACGGCGCCGGTGTTCTCATCACGGAAGGCGCGCGCGGCGAAGGCGGCTATCTCACCAACGGTAAGGGTGAGCGGTTCATGGAGCGCTACGCGCCTCACGCCAAAGACCTCGCTTCGCGCGATGTCGTCTCACGCTCGATGACGATTGAGATCCGTGAAGGCCGCGGTGTCGGCGCCGAGGGAGATCATTGCTATCTGCATCTCGATCACCTCGATCCGAAGATCCTTCACGAGCGCCTGCCGGGCATTACCGAAAGCGCCAAGGTGTTCGCCGGCGTTGACCTGCGCCGTCAGCCCATCCCGGTCATCCCGACCGTGCACTACAACATGGGTGGCATCCCAACCAACTATCACGGCGAAGTTCTGACATTGAAGGACGGCAATCCCGACTCCATCGTGCCGGGCTTGATGGCAATCGGTGAGGCGGCGTGCGTCTCGGTTCACGGCGCCAACCGGCTGGGCTCCAATTCGCTGATCGATCTCGTGGTCTTCGGCCGGGCAGCGGCGCTGCGCTGTGCCGACACGGTGGAAAAGCGCGCTAGCCAGCCTGATTTCCTGGCGCGTTCCAGCGATCAGGCCCTTGCCCGCCTCGACCGCTTCCGGCACGCCAATGGTCCAACGCCGACGTCGGCGCTGCGCATGCGCATGCAAAAGGTTATGCAGGCCAATTGCGCCGTGTTCCGCGACGGGCCGGTGCTCAAGGAAGGCGTCGAGAAGATCATGCAGATCTGGCGCGAGTCGAAAGATATCCGCGTGTCAGATCGCTCGCTCGTCTGGAACTCGGATCTGATCGAGACGCTGGAGTATGACAATCTGATCGCGCAGGCTGCCGTGACGGTGGTGAGTGCCGAGAACCGCAAGGAAAGCCGTGGGGCGCATGCGCGCGAAGATTACAGCGCGCGCGATGACAAGAACTGGATGAAGCACACGCTGGCGTTCGCTGACTACGGCACGGAGTCGGTGCGGATCGACTATCGCCCCGTTCATACCCGCACCATGACCAACGACATCGCCTACATCGAGCCCAAGGCACGGGTATATTAAGGGTGCCGGCGGTGCTGAATGTGCGAGCACATATAGCCTGACACATGAATAATGCCCTGGAGGTAAACACCTTCAGGGCATTATTCGTTTCACGTCGAGCGCTAAGGATCAGGCCGCCTTGTTTCGCGCAGTATGTACTGCGTCGTGTGCCCGCTCTAGCATAATCTGGCGAGCTTCTTTGAATGAGACAAGTCTCTTTTGACTTTCGTCCCACAGGCGGAGCTTCAAGCACGACAGGCTGTCGCGAAGCGTCATACGCTTGACTTCCGCAAGCTGCGGATGGTCCTTGAGGACTTCCTGCAAACGATAATATGGAATGACGCTGCTCAGGTGGTGAACGTGATGCACGCCGATGTTGGCTGTCATCCAGCGCAGCCATACAGGCAGGTCGTAGTGAGAACTGCCATAGAGGGCGGCGTCATGACGATCCCACTCAGGCGGCGCTTCCCAGACCGTGTCTTCGAATTGGTGCTGCACATAAAACAGCCAGACACCAATGGTCGCGGCCAAGACCACGACGGGGATCTCGACCAACAAAAACGCCTGCCAACCGATGAAGTAAGAGACGGCCGCACCGATCGCTAAGATCGAAACATTGGTGCCCATCGCGCTGAGCCAAGCCCAGCGGCTTGCCTGGAAGTAGCCCGTGGGTACGCGATTGCGTAGCAGAAACACGAAGGCAGGCCCGATCCCGAGCATGATCAAAGGATTGCGATAGAGCCGGTAGCGCAGCTGCATTAACGGTGTCAGCGCCTCGTATTCGCTTACCGTCATCGTATCTATGTCGCCGAAACCGCGCTGTTCGAGATTGCCCGACGAGGCGTGGTGCATGGCGTGGCTGTGCTTCCAATCTGCGTATGGCGTGAAAGTCAAAACGCCGAGGCAGCGGCCCACCCAGTCATTCGTCGACCGGTTCTGGAAGAATGCCCCGTGGCCGCAGTCGTGTTGGATCAGGAACACGCGCACCAAGAACCCTGCGGCGGCGATGACGAACGGGATCGACAGCCACACACTGTAGGTGCCCGCTAGCCAAGCACAGACCCAGAAAAACAAGAAGGGGATAAGGGTAATCGCGAGTTCGTAGACACTGCGTGTCACCCGGGGTTCGCGATAGGGGGCAAGCACTTTGAGCCATTTGCGCGCAGAACCTGCGGCAGGCATTACGTTCGTCTTTTCCAAGGTCGCTCCATCAACGATCTAGACGTGATAAACCGGAGCACGCCGCACGATGAAGCCCCCCGGCCAAATCTCTTGGCAAACACTTGCAGACAAAGGTCTCAGCCGCAAGTGCGACCTGTCGGCCATCAGTACTTATGAGACTGCTGAGAAGCCCAATCTTCGGCCACTTTCTAGCCTGATCTGACGTTCAGGTCGAGCGGCGACAGCCGTGTGAATGAGAAATGTCTGAAGAAGTGTGTAAGTATGCATCAGGTGCGGCGTAATATTGTAACCTGGAATGTTTGAGTTTCAGCGGCTAACAGTTCAAAGAACGCATCTATGAAAAAGAACAAGGAGCCAGCCGTTCCCCCCGAAACCGATAGCCGCATCGCGCCAGAACCATTTGCCGCAGTTCTGCCCGCCATTGCAGCGCTCGGGGCGATCGCGTCCGTTGCGACTATCAACTGGGTGGCCCAGGAAAAAACCGCTGATCGCACCAAGCCCAAGCGCAAAGCAGGCACTGCGTTGCGCGATCTGGAAACGTGTTGTCTCGGGCTTGCCGAGATATTCCGCCGCTTCCAACGCCATCCGAGGCTGTTTGCAGGTGAGGGCGGACAAGGGTCCTCGCCGATGAAGTTCGGCGTCCATGGTCCTCGTGTCGATGCGGATTCGACGCGGCTTTATCATCAGTTGATGAATGACGTCGCCTCGATGCTGGTGCTCGCCTCGCAGAGCGCCTTCGACGTGATGTGTGCGGTCGAAGACGGGGAAATTGACGCACCAGAGGCGGTCTTTTTCGGCTTCGGCGAAGCCCAGGAGCGTCTCAACAAGTTGATACTGGAGCGCGCCACGATGAAGGCGACTGTTGAAGCAGGTGCCGAAATTGCCGAGTTTTTGGCGGGGCTCGTGCGAGAACTCAAGAAACACCGGGTGGACTGAGGCCACCGCTTTTGCGTCACGTCCCCGCCTACCATGTAGAGGGTAAGAACCCGGTCACTGGCAAGATATGAGGCGGCAAACTGGCTGGAAAACGGCCAAGGTCATTGCTTTGCACAATCAGCGTTGACAGGCCGTACAAGGCTGGCACATGACAACAGTCTTGTATTTCTTAGACACTCTAGATTTGGATCGCTGAGACGCCATGGTTCAGCTCACACTTCCGAAAAACTCGCAGATGAAGCCGGGCAAGACTTGGAATGCGCCCGAGCTTGCCGGCAAGTGGCGCGAGTTTCGCGTTTACCGCTGGAACCCCGACGACGGTCAAAACCCGCATCTCGACAGCTATTGGATCAACGAAGAGAGTTGCGGGCCGATGGTGCTCGACGCTCTGATCAAGATCAAAAACGAGATCGACCCGTCGCTCACGTTCCGCCGTTCGTGCCGCGAAGGCATTTGCGGTTCGTGCTCGATGAACATCGACGGCACCAACAGCCTCGCCTGCCTCAAAGGCCTGGACGAGGTGAGTGGGCCGGTGTCGATTTATCCGCTTCCGCACATGGAAGTGATAAAAGATCTGGTGCCGGATCTATCGAATTTCTACGCCCAGCATCGCTCCATCGAGCCCTGGCTCAAGACAGAAACCGCCGCTCCGCCGAAGGAATGGAAGCAGAGCCGTGACGACCGCGAAAAGCTCGATGGGCTTTATGAGTGCATTCTCTGCGCGTGCTGCTCGGCGTCATGCCCCAGCTATTGGTGGAATTCCGACCGGTATCTCGGTCCAGCCATTCTGCTGCAGGCGTACCGTTGGGTGATTGACAGCCGCGATGAGGCTACGGGCGAACGGCTCGACAATTTGGAAGATCCGTTCCGCCTGTACCGCTGCCACACCATCATGAATTGCGCCAAGGCCTGCCCTAAGGGTTTGAGCCCTGCAAAGGCGATTGCGGAATTGAAAAAGTTAATGGTTCAGCGCCGGGTCTAGCCGCAGCCGGTTTGAGCCAAAAAAGGAGGATTTCGTGATCGATCATATTGGGTTTCCTGTCGGAAATTTTGAGCGATCCAAAGACTTCTACGCGCGTGCCCTGGCGCCGCTCGGAATGCGGCTTATGAAAGAATATGATCTTAGTGACGAAGCCGGCCCTGCTGGCTATGCCGGATTTGGAGCCGACAGACCTCAGTTCTGGATCGGAACCGGTTCACCCATGACAGGCCGCCTGCACGTCGCCTTTGCCGCGCGCGACAGGCAGATGGTGCGGGAGTTTTATGAAGCAGCCCTTGCTGCGGGGGCGAAGGACAATGGTCCGCCGGGCCTGCGTCCGCATTATCATGCGAACTATTATGGGGCCTTCGTCTTGGACCCGGATGGTCATAACGTGGAAGCCGTAACGCACATTCCCAAATAGACCAAAAAAAGAAGGCCGGTGGCGCATCGCACTGCCACCGGCCTTAAATCAACCCTCCAACGCCACAGGCGAGGGAGGAAAACCGCCAACTGGGCCTCGCATTGCCCAACGCGAGGCGGCACGCCGGCGGGTTCGCCTTAGGCGGCTTTCTTCTTCTTTGCTGCGACCTTCTTGGCCGGAGCCTTCTTTGCAACGGCCTTCTTAGCCGGAGCCTTCTTCGCTGCTGCCTTCTTAACTGCCTTAGCCATAGTTCTTTCTCCCTCTAAAAGTTCGAATCAGTTCGAACTCAAAAAAACATGACGAAATTCGCGGAATTTGTTGACAGGCAAAGTGATTTCCAGGGTGCGATTTCGGTCAATTAGGCCAAAAGTGTTGCGTGAAGTCCTCATTTTTCCTGATTTTCGAGTGACCTAGCCGCTATTTCCGAATTTGTGGATGAGGGGAAGGCTGCCAGATTCGATCGTTTTGGTGTTTCCAAGGCGCTCTCAATGGCCACGATTCGACTCAATTTGATCTCCGGCGCGGTGCGGAGCGGGTGTGCCAGGATGCAATCCGATTGCGCTGAGCCCAATTGCGCGAATTCGGATTTGCATATCGAGGAGTCCGAAAATGAGTGCCGCGCGGTCGTCGGCTGCTTCTTCAAGCAACGAGAAGTAGTGCGATCCCGCGGGAATGATCTCACCCGTCACCTCGCCCAATTCGATGCGCAATCCCGCTTCATGCTTTTTTGCGATCGCTTGCATGCGTTCGTTTTCTGCGTGGCAATTCAAAATGACATGCTGAACTCCGCGATTGCGCGCACATCGAATGAGGCGACCCAATAGTAGAGTTCCAATTCCTTTATTCTGGTGTGTGCTCTCGATCGACAATGCAGCTTCGGCATCGCACCCCCAAATGCCTCCGGTCCTTTTGAGTTCGCCTGCGGCGCGAACGATCCCATCTTGCACAAAGGCATAGGTGAGTGAGCCAGGCACCAACATGCCGCTTGCATAGTCTTCGATAAAACTGTCTGACACGCCATGCCCAAATCGTAGGTGGCGGCTCGCGCCATCGAGCCGCAAGAGATGGTCTCGAAACAGCGCCACCTCGGTGGGCCACAGTTTGCGCACCAAGCCCGACAGTGGCGGCTCAGATGTTTGGACGGAATGCTGATCGTTGGATTGCTGCATGATGACATGAGCTCCTGGTTTCGAATATGGGTGCGCAGGGCGGATCGTGTAGCGAAGGCCAAGCCCGGCACGGAGCGCTTCAGCTTTTAACTCCATCTTGTAAGCCAATTCGTGACGTTGCGTGTCCGCCGCGCGCATAGCTGCCATGCAGCGAAGCGCGTTGAACATCCAAGGTCACTGCAACTGTGAATCGTGTTGGAACTGGTGAGGCTTCGCCATGCCTGCTAAGAATTTACAAATGCCTGTTGAAGCCGTTTGCCGTTTACTTGCAATGTGGTCAGTGTAGGCGGCTTGCGATTGCCGGGGGCACATGAAGTGGGGTTGGTATGACGCGATCGGTGGCGCAGCGCTATCAACAGTACGTCGATGAGGGCATTTTGGTGCCGGATGCGGCGCAGGCGGCGGCGGCATCCCGTCTCGATGAACTCGCGTGCCAGTTGAGCGAGCGTTCAGCAAGGACCAAGCCTGGGCTGCTCGCCAAACTCTGGCGCGAACCCGCTTCCAGTTCCGTTCGCGGTCTTTATGTTCATGGCGGCGTCGGGCGTGGCAAATCCATGCTGATGAACTTGTTCTACGAGGCTACGGATTTCGCACCCAAGCGGCGCATTCACTTTCATGCCTTTATGTCCGAGGTTCATGAGCGCATTGCGCGAGGCCGTGCCACGACGGATGGTGACCCGATCCCGTTTGTTGCAGCCGAGATTACCGGGGAAGCAGCTCTGCTTTGTTTTGATGAGTTGCAGGTGACCGATATTGCCGACGCGATGATATTGGGCCGTCTGTTCAAGCGGCTTTTCGAAAATGGGGTCGTCGTCGTCGCCACTTCCAATTCAGCTCCTGACCGGCTCTATTGGAATGGACTTAATCGGGACCTGTTTTTGCCGTTTGTCGCAATGCTGGAAACGCATCTCGAAACATTCGAGCTCGCTTCATCGCGCGATTTCCGTCTCGATAAACTTGACGGCAGGCAACTTTATTTTTCGCCCATCGATAACGCGGCACAAGCTGGCGTCGACGCCCATTGGCAGCGATTGACCGTGGGCACGACACCCAAGCCGATGGTTCTCGATGTGAACGGGCGGCCCCTCACTGTCCCGCTTGCAGCCAACGGGGTGGCCCGGTTTCACTTCGACGACCTGTGCGCGCGCCCTCTCGGCTCGAACGACTATCTTCAACTGGTGCACAATTTTCACACGCTGGTGATCGACGGCGTTGCAGTTATGGGGCCTGAAAAACGCAACGAAGCGAGGCGCTTCATAAATCTTATTGATACGCTTTATGATCAGAGGGTTTGTCTCATTGTCACGGCGGCGGCCGAGCCGGAACGGCTCTATCCGCATGGCGACGGGTCCGAAGCCTTCGGGCGAACGGCGTCCCGGCTGACGGAAATGCGCAGCGAGGCTTACCTCCAGGCGAGCCAGTTATCCGGCGCTTCAGGAGCCGATCGCGCCCGATTTTAGCCGCCGCCTCACCTGAAAGGCGGACTTGAGCCCGGGCGCATTTCGGCTTACGAAAAGCACGGCAGGTCATTTCGCGGGTGCGAGAAAGACTCTCTGGAACATACACAACGCCGAGCGCGCGGTTGCGCTGCCCGGTGAAGATGCGTCCAGGCGCCGGTGTTGAACATAACTTTGAGAGGACGGGGCGGATGGCGCGGACGAAGATCGCATTGATCGGCGGCGGAATGATCGGCGGAACTCTGGCCCATCTTATCAGTCTCAAAGAGCTCGGCGACGTCGTGATTTTCGACATCATGGAGGGAATTCCGCAGGGCAAATCACTCGATCTGTCGCAGTCGAACGCGATCGATGGATCTGACAGCCAAATTCGCGGAACGAACGCTTACGCCGATATCGAAGGCGCCGACGTATGCATCGTCACGGCAGGCGTGCCCCGCAAGCCCGGCATGAGCCGCGACGATCTCGTTGGCATCAATCTCAAGGTGATGGAGCAGGTCGGCGCCGGCATCAAAAAATATGCGCCGAATGCTTTCGTCATCGTCATTACCAACCCGCTCGATGCGATGGTCTGGGCCCTGCAGAAATTTTCCGGACTGCCCCGCAACATGGTTGTGGGTATGGCCGGCGTGCTCGACACGTCGCGCTTCAGGCACTTCTTGGCCGATGAATTCAAAGTTTCGGTGGAAGACGTCTCGGCCTTCGTTCTCGGCGGCCACGGAGATGACATGGTGCCGCTCATCCGCTATTCGTCGGTCGGCGGCATTCCTCTGCCCGACCTGATCAAAATGGGCTGGATCAAGCAGGACCGCCTTGAGCAGATCGTCGACCGCACGCGCAAAGGCGGCGGGGAAATTGTTGCCATGCTGAAAACCGGTTCGGCGTTTTATGCCCCGGCTGCCTCGGGCATTGCGATGGCTGAAAGCTACCTCAAGGACAAGAAGCGCGTGCTGCCCTGTGCGGCCTACCTCAACGGCGAATATGGCGTGAAGGGGCTTTATGTCGGTGTGCCGGTGATTGTGGGTGCCGGGGGCGTCGAGCGCGTCATCGAGATTGACCTCAACGGCGCCGAGCGCGCCATGCTGATGAAGTCGGTCGAGTCCGTGAAGTCTCTGGTCGATAGCTGCGTCACGATCAATGCGGCCTTGAACGCTTAACAGCGCAGCGTGCGATGTGACGTTTAACTCGCGCCTCTGTTTAAGGGGATGCGGCTTCTGGAACGCGCCACGGCAAACCGTGGTCTCAAAACAAGTGCGAGCCCATGAATATTCACGAACATCAGGCGAAAGACCTCCTCGGGCAATACGGAGTGCCAACCACGAAGGGTTATGCCGCATTCACCGTTGAAGAAGCGATCAAGGCGGCCAAGCAGGTTTCAACGTCCGTGCGGGTTGTGAAGGCTCAGATCCACGCTGGCGGGCGCGGTAAGGGCAAGTTCAAGGAAAAAGAAGCCGGCGAAAAAGGGGGCGTGCGCTTTGCCAAGTCGCCCGAGGATGCCGGCAAACTCGCCGCCGAAATGCTCGGCAACACGCTGGTGACCATCCAGACCGGTGCCGCGGGCCGCGTCGTGCGCCGCCTCTATATCCAGGAAGACATCAACATTGGCCGCGAGCTGTATTTGTCGGCGCTGGTCGACCGCGCAACCTCGCGCGTTGCCTTCATCGCCTCGACCGAAGGCGGCGTTGATATTGAGACCGTCGCGCACGACACGCCGGAAAAAATCTTCACGATGACCATCGATCCAGCCTGCGGATTGCAGCCGTTCCACGCCCGCAAGTTATCTGCCGCGCTCGGCTTCACGGGCGATCAGATCAAGCAATGCGGAAGCCTGATCGCGGGTCTCTATCAGCTCATCCTCGAAAAGGATTTGAGCATGCTGGAGATCAATCCGCTGGTCGTGACAAAGGAAGGCCGCCTCGTTTGCCTCGACGCCAAGCTCGATTTTGACGGTAACGCGTTGTTCCGCCATCCAGAGATCGCAGCTCTGCGCGATATAACCGAAGAAGACCCGATGGAGATCGAGGCCTCCAAGCACGATCTATCTTACGTCAAGCTCGATGGCACCATTGGCTGCCTTGTCAACGGCGCTGGCCTTGCTATGGCTACGATGGATATCATCAAGCTCTATGGGGCTGAACCGGCCAACTTCCTCGATGTCGGCGGCGGCGCCTCGAAGGAAAAAGTTCAGGAAGCCTTCAAGATCATCCTGTCCGATCCGGCGGTGAAGGGAATTTTGGTCAACATTTTCGGCGGCATTATGCGCTGCGATATCATTGCCGAGGGCGTCGTGGCGGCGGCTAAGGAAATGGCGATCACCGTGCCTCTCGTGGTGCGCTTGGAAGGCACCAACGTCGAGCTGGGTAAGACAATCCTCAAATCTTCGGGGCTCAAGATCATCCCCGCCGACGATCTGGCGGATGCAGCTAAAAAGATCACCGAGGCGGTGAAAAAGGCTGGGTGAGGGTGGCAGCTGCATGGTCACGGGATCCCGGTTCACTCGGCCCGTGACATGACACTTGTCATATGCACACCGACTTTGCGCGAATATTAAAAAAACACCATTGCCGAGGACAAAAGCATCAAGAATTGAAAAGGGTCATGGGGCGGCGGCTGTTGTGATCCCGTGACTTTGGGTTGAGTCTCTGCTTCCAACCTTCGTCGCCCTTGATGCAGCGCACAAAACGCGCCACAAAGGCGTGCTTCTGGCAGAGCCAACTGCGGTGCGGAGAACGGGGAAGATATGTCCATACTGATTGATCGGAACACAATTACCATCTGTCAGGGGCTGACCGGCAGCCAGGGCACGTTTCACACCCGCCAAGCCTTAGCCTACGGCACTAAAGTTGCCGGCGGCGTAACGCCCGGCAAAGGCGGCAGCAAGCATGCCGACCCTGAACTCGCAGCAGTGCCGCTGTTCAATACGGTGCACGAAGCCAAAGCTGCGACCGGCGCCACGGCCACCGCCATTTATGTGCCGCCGCCCTTTGCTGCCGATGCCATCCTCGAAGCCATCGACGCCGAAGTGCCTTTGATTGTGTGCATCACCGAAGGCATCCCGGTGCTCGACATGGTCAAAGTCAAGCGTGCGCTGGATGGCTCGAAATCGCGCCTCATCGGCCCCAATTGCCCCGGCGTTCTGACACCCGGGCAATGCAAGATCGGCATTATGCCGGGCAATATTTTTAAGCTGGGATCTGTCGGAATCGTGTCGCGCTCGGGCACGCTGACCTATGAAGCCGTCAAGCAAACGACCGACGCCGGCCTCGGCCAGACGACAGCCGTTGGCATCGGTGGCGATCCGGTCAAGGGCACCGAGTTTATCGATATGCTCGACCTGTTCCTCGCCGATCCTGAAACGAAATCGATCATCATGATCGGCGAGATCGGTGGCTCGGCTGAAGAAGACGCGGCGGAGTTCTTGAAGCGCGAGGCCAAAAAAGGCCGCTCCAAGCCCATGGCTGGCTTTATCGCCGGTGCTTCCGCCCCGCCCGGGCGGCGCATGGGGCATGCAGGTGCGATCATTTCGGGCGGCAAGGGTAAGGCCGAAGACAAAATCGAAGCCATGAAATCGGCCGGAATCGCCATGGCCGAAAGCCCAGCCTCACTTGGGGTTACGCTCGCCAAAGTCTTAAAGGGGAAATGAAGCCTGCGTAACATGACCCGAAATGCCTGGGACGCCTAGCCGCGACGCCGCTTCGCAATCGCCTTTCCAGCAGCCGTGAGGGGCGGATGCAGACGTAGTGGGGTTTGCCCCCCCTTCAGATCAGGATGAGCTGATGTCACGAAACGCGATCAACGAACAGTTCTTGCGAACGTCATTTCTCGACGGCGCCAATGCTGCCTACGTCGAAGACATGCAGGTGCGCTATGATCGCAATCCTGGCTCGGTGTCAGACGAATGGCGGCACTTTTTCGAAAGCCTGAAAGACAACCCGGGCCGCAATCGCGGCGCCGGAGGAGCCCGCTCGGATGTGCTGACCACTGCCGGCCCGTCGTGGGCTGTGCCTTTGGACGAATTGCAGCAGAGTGGTGCTGACGGCGAACTTCTGTCGGCGCTAACAGGCGACTACGGGGTCACGGAAAAGCGGGTGCGTGACCGGCTCGCTGAAAAGGCACAAGCAGCAGGTTACGAGATGTCTCCGGCCGCATCGCTGCGGGCTACACAAGATTCTATTCGCGCCCTGATGATGATCCGCTCCTATCGCGTGATCGGGCATTTGGCAGCCGATCTTGATCCCCTCGGGCTCGCCGATCGCAGTGTGCATAAGGAATTGCAGCCCGAAACCTATGGCTTCACCGATGCCGATCTCGACCGGCCCATCTTCATCGACCGGTATCTGGGGCTTGAAACCGCAACCGTGCGCCAGATCCTGCAGATCTTGCGCCGCACCTATTGCCGCAAGATCGGCGTGCAGTTCATGCACATTACGTCTCCAGCGCAAAAGCAGTGGATCCAGCAACGCATCGAAGGCGAAGAAAAAGGCGTAAACTTCACCGGGCAGGGCAAGCGCGCCATCCTCAACAAGCTGATCGAGGCAGAGACATTCGAAAAATTCTGCGACGTCAAGTATACCGGCACCAAGCGGTTCGGTCTCGATGGCGCGGAATCGATGATTCCCGCGCTTGAGCAGATCATCAAGCGCGGCGGCCAGCTTGGCGTCAAAGACATCATTCTTGGCATGGCTCATCGCGGCCGTCTGAATGTTTTGTGCAACGTGATGGCCAAACCCTTCCGCGCCATCTTCCATGAGTTCAAGGGCGGATCGTGGAAGCCCGAAGAGGTCGAAGGCTCGGGCGATGTCAAATATCACCTCGGAGCCTCGTCCGACCGCACGTTCGATGACAATAACGTGCACTTGTCTCTTACAGCCAACCCTTCGCATCTGGAAATTGTCGATCCGGTTGTTCTTGGTAAAGTACGCGCGAAACAAGACCAGCACGGCTGTGAGCCGGGCGAGCGCACGCCTGTGCTGCCACTTCTCATTCACGGCGATGCGGCGTTTGCCGGACAAGGCGTCGTTGCGGAATGCTTCGGGCTTTCGGGCCTAAAAGGACACCGCACCGGCGGGTCGATCCACTTCGTCATCAACAATCAGATTGGCTTCACCACGAGCCCGCGTTACTCGCGCTCGTCACCCTATTGTTCGGACGTCGCGCGCATGATCGAAGCGCCGATCCTGCACGTCAATGGCGATGATCCCGAAGCCGTCGTTCACTGCGCCAAAATTGCCATCGAATTCCGGCAGACCTTCCAGAAGCCTGTCGTCATCGACATGTTCTGCTATCGCCGCTATGGCCACAACGAAACCGATGAGCCTGCGTTTACGCAGCCGATCATGTACCGCAAGATCAAGAGCCACCCGACGGCGGCCGAGATCTACACAAAGCAGTTGATCGAGGAAGGCGTCGTCACAGCCGATGATGCTGGCAAAATGCGTTCCGATTTCCGTTCTCATCTCGATACCGAAATGGAGGCGGCTGCGAGCTTCAAGCCCAACAAGGCCGATTGGCTCGATGGCCGTTGGGCCGGTATCGGCTTTGCCGATGACGAGGCCCGTCGCGGCACGACCAGCGTCGATCTTGCAACCTTGACCGATATCGGCAAACGCACGACGGTGCTGCCGCCAGACTTCGAGGCCCATAAGGGCGTTGTGAGGCTGATGGAGCGCCGCCATGAAATGATCACCACTGGCAAGTCGATTGATTGGGCCATGGCGGAGCAGTTGGCGTTCGGTAGCCTCGTGGCAGAAGGATTTCCTGTCCGATTATCGGGACAGGATTGTGAACGCGGCACGTTCTCGCAGCGCCACTGCGTTCTCATCGACCAGGACACGGAGCGCCATTATACGCCTTTGAAGCAAGTGGCGCCGAACCAAGCGCGCTTTGAGGTCATCAATTCGATGCTCTCGGAAGTGGCCGTTCTTGGGTTCGAATATGGCTACTCGCTCGCCGAGCCGAATGCGTTGACGTTGTGGGAAGCCCAGTTCGGCGATTTCGCCAACGGCGCACAGGTCGTGTTTGATCAGTTTCTATCGTCGGGCGAGCGCAAGTGGTTGCGCATGTCGGGCCTCGTCTGCCTGCTGCCGCATGGCTATGAAGGGCAAGGACCGGAGCATTCCTCGGCGCGGCTGGAGCGCTTCCTGCAATCGTGTGCAGAAGACAACTGGCAAGTGGCGAACTGTACGACGCCCGCGAACTATTTCCACATTCTACGCCGCCAGCTGCACCGCAAATTCCGCAAGCCGCTTATTTTGATGACGCCAAAATCTCTGCTTCGCCACAAGAGAGCGACCTCTGACCTTTTCGAGTTTGGCCCGGGCTCGAGCTTTCATCGCGTACTTTGGGACGATGCGCAGTGGAAGCCGGATCCCACGACCCTTGCGGCAGACGACAAGATGCGCCGCGTGGTGCTGTGTTGCGGTAAAGTCTACTACGACCTCTATGAAGCTCGCGAAGCCGCGAAGATCGACGACGTCTATCTCTTGCGCATCGAGCAGCTCTATCCATTCCCCGCGCGCACGCTGATCAACGAACTGGGGCGCTTCAAAAATGCAGATTTCGTTTGGTGTCAGGAGGAGCCCAAGAATATGGGCGCCTGGACGTTTATCGAACCAAATCTTTCCTGGGTCTTGCAACAAATCAACCGGAACGGTGATGCCATACACTATACAGGCCGCACCGCATCGGCATCGACAGCGACCGGCCAGATGAGCCGTCACCTCCAGGAACAAAAGGCGCTTGTTGCTGATGCGCTGGGAATTTCGTGACCGCAATTCAGGTTAGGCCCTGCGGTTAGGCAAAGTATGAGACGTGTGACAACCTAGGTGCGTGCCAATGGGGCCGCATCCGGACCAAAGGGCTTTACGACGATGGAAATTCGCGTTCCGGTATTGGGCGAAAGCATCAGCGAAGCAACGGTCGGCAAGTGGCTGAAGAAGCCAGGCGACGCGGTGAAGGTCGATGAGCCGCTGGTCGAACTAGAGACCGAGAAGGTAGCGGTTGAAGTTCCCGCGCCTGTTTCGGGTATTCTTGAGACGATCTCTGCCGAGTTGGGGGCAACGGTCCCCATCGGTGCGCTGCTGGGATCGATTAAAGCTGGAAGCGGGGCTGCTGATGCAAAGCCAGCTCCTCCTGCTGCTCCTGCGGTTGCGCCCGCCACAGCAAAGGCAGAGCCAAAGCCAGCGCCCGCCGCGCCGCCTGCCGCACCATCGGCAGCGCTGGTGGTGCCACCTGCTGCCCGAAAGGTTTTGGCAGAAGCAGGCCTCACCGCTGATGCCGTCAACGGCTCGGGCAAGCGCGGCCAAGTCTTGAAGCAGGACGCAGTCGCCGCTGCCGCGAATGCCCAGCCACCCGCCGCACCCGCTGCCGAAGTTGAACATCCGGCGAAGGCAGCGGCGGCACCGCCGTCAAGCGTTCCGGCTGTACAATTGCGTGTGCCGCCGGCACTCAGCGATGCGCCGCGCGAAGAGCGCGTAAAGATGACTCGTCTGCGCCAGACAATCGCCCGCCGTCTGAAAGACGCGCAGAACACGGCCGCCATGCTGACCACGTTTAACGATGTGGACATGAGCGCGGTTATGGCCATGCGGGCGCAATACAAAGACCTGTTCGAGCGCCGCCACGGCGTCAAACTTGGCTTCATGGGCTTTTTCGTGAAAGCCTGCATCCAGGCCCTGCGCGATGTGCCCGCCGTCAACGGCGAGATCGACGGTGACGAGATCGTCTACAAAAACTACTACCATATCGGCGTTGCGGTCGGGACCGAGCGCGGCCTCGTTGTGCCGGTGTTGCGTGAAGCGGATCGCATGAGCATCGCCGACATTGAAGCGCATATCGCCGATTGCGGCCGCCGCGCCCGCGAGGGCAAACTGTCGATCGAGGATATGCAAGGCGGCACCTTCACCATCTCCAACGGCGGAGTCTATGGTTCGATGCTGTCGACGCCCATTCTCAATGCTCCGCAGTCGGGCATCCTTGGGATGCACCGGATTGAAGACCGGGCCGTGGTCAAAAATGGGCAAGTGGTTGCCCGGCCGATGATGTATCTGGCGCTGAGCTACGATCATCGCATCGTCGATGGCCGCGAGGCTGTGACCTTCCTGGTGCGCGTAAAAGAATGCCTCGAAGATCCCCAGCGGTTCCTTCTCGAATTGTAACCGGTGCGGAACAATGCGGCGCGCGAACCCAATGACATGAGTGACCATCAAGGCAAAGTGGACCCGCACGTGCGGCTGGCTTGGCTCGACTACGCTAAGGCGATCGGCATTTTTCTCGTCGTGTTCGGGCATGCCAGCCGCTCCATCGAGCGAACGCAAGGTTTGACGTGGAGTGAGCACCTGCAAGCGCTGGATGGCATCATCTATGCCTTCCACATGCCTCTGTTCTTTCTGCTGGCTGGCTATGCCGCCAGTTTGCAGCGCGCGCAGGCATCGGCGTTATTCTGGAAAGCGCTGTTCTGGGGGGTGGCCGTCCCTTATTTGGTATGGTCGGCGGTTTGGATCGGTCTCAAAATCTTGATGCCGGATGCGGCCAACTTTCCGTTGGATGTCTCCGCGCTCGGCAACATCCTCTGGCAGCCCGTTGAGCACTTTTGGTTCCTCTATCACCTCTTTTTTATTCGCGCCGGGTGGTATCTGGCCGGGCACGTGCCGGGCAAAGGCGGCGTTATTCAAGCCGCGTTGATCCTTCTATCTGCTGCGGCGGCCGCGATCTTGTTGACAGCGTATCCAGATCTCGACTGGGTGGCAGGCTTCCTGCGGAACTTTGCGATCTACGGCATAGGTCTCGTTCTGCTTCCTCCGCTCCTCGCGCACTGGTCGAACGGGCCATCGATGCGATTGGTGTTACTAGGGGTCGTGTTGTGGATGTGGGGCCTCGTTATGGGAGGCGCTGCAGCGAACATTTGGCCAGCCGTAGGTGGTTCGCTCGCGGTCGCCGGTCTTGCAATGGCGTTGCCGCAACCCTCCGGCCCGGTGTCGCGCACTTTTGCATACTTGGGCGAGGCCTCATTGGCGATCTATGTGATGCACTTGCTGGCTGCCGCCGCTATGCGGATAGGGCTTGCCAAGTTCGGGCTCTTAAGCGAACCCGTCCTACTCATCGCGGCGACCGTCGCCGGACTTCTTCTTCCCGCCTTTGCCTACTGGTGCGTTCTGTCGATGGCGCAATGGAAGGCGCCTGCCTTGCCACGCTTCTTAGGGCTCGGTATGGCGTCGCGCAGTGCTTATTTGACATTGTGGCCGGGCCTAAAACAGCCAGTCACCACCAACTAACAGCGAGGGTTTTATGTCGCGTTATGATCTGACGGTTATCGGCACCGGCCCCGGCGGATACGTGTGCGCCATTCGCGCGGCTCAACTCGGCATGAAGGTTGCCGTCGTCGAGAAGCGCTCAACGCACGGC
>Ga0247837_1000756_pt1 | contig 69870 bp, 55 predicted proteins | sample LaCtaG_2_FD_187115 | JGI IMG/M metagenome (GOLD analysis project Ga0247837, IMG submission 187115) | Freshwater microbial communities from meromictic Lake La Cruz, Castile-La Mancha, Spain - LaCruzMarch2015_14.5m | ecosystem: Environmental > Aquatic > Freshwater > Lake | place: Spain: Castile-La... | reverse complement strand
ACGGACGAATCAACTACTCCGAGTTCCTCGCAGCGACACTGGAGTCCAGGGCAGTGCTGGACGACGATGTGATGTGGAGCGCCTTCAACACCTTCGATGTGGATAGCACCGGCTTCATCACGAAGGCCAACCTGACGGAGGCGCTGCAGAGAGTGGGCAGACAGGTGTCGGACAGCCACATTGTGCAGATGATGAGGGAAGCGGGAGCAGGCGAGGAAGGTATTGACTATGAGGCCTTCAAGAGACTGGTGAAGCAGGAAGCCTCTGGTAGCTAAGTACAGTATAGATCTTTTCTTCATTCGAAGACGAAATAATTTCCCAAAATTCCTGGTCGCTTTCACTTCCCAGTCTCTTCACTCTGCCCAGTCTTTCCCATATCAGCTGTTTGATTTTTCTCTACCGCCTCGCAAGCTCGGACCTCGGGCAACACCTTTCAGTCTCCGCTGCCTCACGAGGGTATCTACTTCTCCTCTGCAACTTCGATAAGGCTATTGGCCCTGCTCGCTCCGGTAAAATCCGCCGTAACACAAACGCTAAAGAGTGGTATGGAGAGATAGGAAAGGGAATCCACACTCACCCTACATCATCAAGCTGTACGAAGTATTCGAAAACACTAATTACACCCCCTAGAAAGAGTAGTGTTTCGCTCGACTCCTTGCAACTCCAAGACTTTAGACGAGTGCATCAACTACTCGGAATTCCTAGCAGCCACCCTCGAGTCCTGCGTACTGCTAGATGAAGACCTGCTCTGGAGAGCGTTAAGCCTGTTCGATGTGGACAAGTCGGGAGTGAAAGGAAGGCAGGAGTCGGGGACATGATGAAGGGTGTGGGGCGAGGCTGGCCTACGAGCAGTCCAAAGTGATGCGGAAGTAAATAGTAGCCTTAGACAATGGTCTTTGCATAACTACTAAGCGTAGAAGATTAGCTAGCGTAGCTGGTCGTGCGTATTTTCATAGGACGCAATCAATGTGTACTCCTGCTGTCTGTAGCTATATCTAGAGAAGTACCTTTCGAATTTTGACTCTGTCTTGAGCACGGCTGTGAAATACACATACTCTCCACATTGATTAGGCGCCACAGAACTTCGCGGAGACACGGTAATGCTGGCGTCGTCTATCTCTGCCTCCAGCTGGAACGGCTCCCTGCGAAACACATATCTTTTCCCTTTTGCAATAAAAAGAACCTTGGAGTTGTCGATCAAAGTCGGCCCTGGCATTCCAGTAGCTGGCAGGGAAAAGGCCAATTGAGTGTACTGGTCAGTTGGGATATCATAGGAGTAGGAGTGGGAAGTGCCCCAGCCTCCTAGCAAGTAGATACTGCGCTGGTAAATGGCAGGGTTGAAGCAGCGTTTCGGGGCGGGTAGCGGCTGAATAGCAGTCCAAGTGTTGATTTGAAGACTGTATTGCTCAGAGTGACACAGTGTTCTAGCGAAGTCTTGCTCCGCTCCTCCCCCGAACACATAAATACAGTCCGAAGCTTGAACCACTCCAGGCGCAAAGCGGGCGTGTAGCATAGGAGCCTGCTCTTCCACTGTCAAGTCCTCCAAATAGCACTTCACCACATGGTTATGAGGACCTCTCGGCCACAACCGTCCACACGCACTCTCCCCATCTCGCTCAAAGAAGCCTCCGAAGGCAAAAATTGTCATTTTATCAGGCAGCACTAGGACTAGGGAGGACCAATTGCCAAGTATGAAGTCCGCTGCGTCGTCTATCATGCCAATTGAGTGTTTGGACACTTGGTGGCTGTTGGTTATTGGGTCGTCTTGAAGGCAGGTGATTGTGCTGTTGGATATGAAAACCATGCGAAAGTCTCTTGGAAGACTATCGTTAACGAAGGTTGCGCCTGAAAAGTTGCCGGAAGTCGCGCCTTCCGTGGTGTAAGGCAGTCTGCCACTCATTTCTTCGCTATTTTTCCCTGTTTTGGTGACATCAGGCCCTATTAGAACGCGGCTATTTCCACTTCACTGAAGTATTTGCAAGGAATTTGCTGGAAAAAACCCAATTTGCCTCCTTCGTTCCCACATATTCACCAAAAAGAACTAATTTATTACTTCTTCCGACTTTCACTTCTCGCAGATTTCCATAAGCAAAAATTGACCTAAATCGTCTCTGGCCGAGATTGTAATAATATCAAGAGTAAAAGATTAGAGAAACCTAATTGCTCGTAGGAAGCAGGGCTATTATGAGCCTCTAAAAAACACTCCGGTAGCGCAGTTCGGTGCAACTCTGAGCTTCTTCCCTTTTTCATTGCACTCCATAATAATGCTTTCTCGTGGCGCCTTCAGACATTCCGCTCAATTCGCTGCTCGGTTGCAGGCAGCTCTCCAAAACCAGTTCACCCCTTCTCATCTAGTGGTAATTGACGACAGTCACAAGCACAGCAAAGGTGAGGACTCACACTACCGGGTCGTGGTGGTGTCGGACAGGTTCGAAGGACTGGGACTGGTGGTGAGACACAGAGCGGTGCAGGACTGTGTGAAGGACTTATTTGCGGAGGGACTGCATGCTTTGGCCATTTCAGCCAAGACAGCCGAGGAGTGGAATGGCAAGATTCCAGGCACGCCGAGCTGTCCGAAGGGGAAAAAGACTCACGAGCAGGGAAAATGCACCAAGTAAGGCCTTAATTTGGAAGGCAACGAGGGTATCGCTGTAGGCTACGCTTTCCCTGAAGTCCAGCAGGACAGACCACCCGTCTATTAGAGCCTTTACTCTATCTATTGCTTGCGCAGGCAGTATATGGCAGAGCTGAATTGAGTCTTCATACGCACCGAATCCACGGGAATTCAAGCTGTTCTATTTGTCGCAGTATAAAGAGTGCTTCGCTAGAGGCTGTTTAGAGACTTGCAACGCTTACTCTCAGCCGCGGTCTATAAGGCAGCGCAGATCACTGCAAGTTTGCGTGAAGGAGGGATGTGCATATCAGTGCTTTGATATCACTACATCTGACCTCTGCGGATTCCGCAAAGAAGCACTTAGTGCAATGATTGTCTGAGCGTATTAACAATGCAAAGAGTTTGAGAGATTTCAAGGATAGAAAGGTGGGGAAGGCGCAGTCCAACTAGCCTACGTCCCCTGAGCTGTGCTCTCCCCTCGAGAAATAGCCGTAATCTAGGCACAATGGAGAACATCAGCCTGGCTTCTCGCGTCCAATGCTTGACTGGTCTCTTCCTCTGCAACCTGGTACCGCCCACCTAGGTCGCGGGAGTGGCCAACACCTGGGGCGCCTTGACTATTTACGTGGCTTCCTACCTGCATCAGTATAGTGCTGAAGTCAAACTTAGTTCTGTGGCGATGGCCTTTCCGATCCAGGCCTGTGCATTCGCTGTAGGGATGAGTGAGTTTTTATCTAGTTACCGGAGTGACGATTTACCACCGATGGGGAGGGAGAGTGGTGCTGGCCTCAGGACTTGTGCCAGTGATAGCAGGGGCAGTGGCCGCTTCCTTTCAAACGCAGATGTACGCTTTCCTCTTCGCTTACTTGGTGTGCACAGGGTACGGAGCCAGCACAGTCCTTGTCAACTCGCTGTGGGTGGGGTGGGCGGCCTGGCCTCAGCGTAAAGGCCTGGCTTCAGGCATTTGCATGCTGGGGTTTGGCCTGGGCGCCGCTGTCATTGGCTTAGGTTTTACTCTCTGCATCAACCCAAATAACGAGGCTCCTACGGTAGAGGTTGCTGATGGCAATGCACATGTCAAGTTGTTCACTCCTCATATAGCGAATCGAGTACCCTGGACGCTTCGAGCAGCGGCCATTGCATATGGCGTATGTGGGGTAGTGGGTTTACTGCTGGTAAAGGAGCAGGCGAATACACAGCAACGTGCCAGTATCGTTCAGTCCTTCACCTCTTCTAACCGCGCCAACCCTACCAACTGTCCGAGTATCAAACGTGCAATTCGCACTTCCGCCTTTTGGAATTTGTGCCTGTACGCCTACTGCACCAATGCGTTTCGGATGTACCTGCTAATCGTCTACAAGAACTACGGCCTTACAGCGAACCACAGTGACCAAGTGTTGTCTCTCATCGGGGCAGTTGCGCTGGTGTGCAACACTGTGGCGCGCTTCGTGCTGCCTGCCTTGCTGGACTGTCTGCCTTTTAAGTCAGTGTCAATGGTGGTGATGGTGCTGGAAGCAGGCCTAGCAGTGACTATGCCTCTAGCAGTGAGTGTGGACTGGGTCTATGGACTGTGGGTGTGTTTGGCCTTTATATGCTTCGCCTCCACTCTAGCACCTTTGGCTCTAGTCTGTGGGCAGGTCTTCGGTCCAATGTGAGGTTCAAATAGCTCTGGGTCCAAAGTCTACCCTCTCGCTAACCAAGGAGCAGTGCTGGCGACTCTCTCTATGCTGCCGCTCATCGCCTACATAGTCAAAGTAACAGCTACTCAGCCTTACGGCTACGACTTGTCCTTCTATATCGAGGCGGGGATATCTGTGGTGGCGTGTGCATTGCTGGTACAGCTGCATATGAAGTACGACTGGAGAGACGATGCTTCTTTGTTAGCTGACAAATAGTTAGTTCTACTCAAATTCACCCGCAACCTCATATAACGACCAACAGATAGCATAACTTATCGATTTATTTGTCTATAACTGCGAATATTGTCGACTCACGAAATGGCTGATGCAGGCATCTGCTGTAAAGCTATCGAAGAAATAATGTATGCAAATCTTAGAAGAGTGGTTCTCTTCAGTCTCTGGCACACCCAGTTCGCTTTGAAATAAGAATGGCAATCACCCTCATTCAGTTTATTCGGCAACGTCGATTTTGTAGGTAATTAATGGGAATGATAGGAAATAGACCACAGAAAACAATGAAGACTGTGAGTAAACGATATCCAGTAAAGAGTCCTGTTCATCTTATCCCTTTTATTCACCAGAATATGCAGGACTATTAATTCATAAGTTGTTGTTTCTAGAAAGCAGGAAGGTAGACAGGGAAATTGCCTCCAATGAGCCCGACTCCCGGTCTATGAGGATCAAACCATTGGGCCGGATTTATGTATAGACAACTGTAACATTACCCTACAAGCCTGCTATTTCATTGGAAGGTCTGCCAACTCTATAGGTTTGCATACAAGCGGCCATAGCAGTGGATATTAGTTAGTGCCTTTTGTGAACTATAGGTAGGCTAATGGCACAGTCATAGAGAATGTCTAATGTTTGAGCTGCGGAAATCTCGCCTCTACCGCCCTTTCCCCGTCCCCAGCTTCCCTACTCCTGTCTGGTCCCTGCAAGTCTCTCCCGCACTCCCTTGCAAGCCCCTGCACCAGTACTGCATTCGCTCCATTATCGTCTTTCAGTGCTTTTCTGCTGCTTCTGTGCAGACATACGAGGCAGAGGAGGGACTCTACATGCTTCCTGCCACCTGCTTTGCCTTTGCTTCCTGGGACTGCCAAGTTATCCTAGTGAAGCCGAGGAAAAGAGTGCAAAGACTCATTAGAGCAAGCGACGGGCAGTTATTTGGCCTCAGCAAGGACGCTATTTACCTGATCTCAGGCAAGGAGAAAGGGCTGGTCAAGCGCCTATGCTGTGTGCCAAAGCTACTGGAACAGCTGCCTGCAGGGAGGAATCTTACCTCTGCAGCCCTTTTCAAGGACTTCTTCTTCCTCAGCACTGCTCAGAAGCTCTTCATTCTCTCGGTCCCTTCCGGCAAAGTCATCCAGTCCTTGCTGATCTTCGAAGGAATTCAGTCTATCCACATCGTTGACGGCAAGGTGATGGTTTCCACACTGGAGTCTCAATTCGAAGTGAGCGACTTGACGCAAAGTGAACAATCCGCCCAGCCAAAGCCTCCACCCATCCAGCTAGACCCGGAAACCATCATAGCCCTCGACCGAGTTCAGTCCTTCCACCCTGAAGACCCTTTGGAAGTGCTTTGGACAGGCAGAAAGCGCACTTTGCAGCAACTCAAGTCACTCTGGCGTCTAGACCCTTTGGACAGAGCCTATCTGCACTCCAAGGACTTCTATCAAGAACACCTCTTCGCCTACATGGACTCTGTAGTCAAAGTCACAGCGCTCGTTTTGTACCTAGAAGAGCCGGCTTCACTGCGGCTACTAAGGGAAGCACTGAGGGAGCAGGAGACCAACTTGAGGCAGGACGGACTGTTGAGGGCTGGGGAGTCCATTTCCTCCTTCATTCTGGCCTGTTTGCCGCCTGTTACTGCAGAGGACCAGGCGGAACAAAGGGCTATTAGAGAGGAGTTGGAGAGCAAAAACCTGCCAAGGAGCGACCCACTCGCTCATTCGCTTTGAAACACTCACTAACTGCCAGCTGTCCTCAGACTTCTTTAGACTAATAGACAAATCAGAGTCTCCTTTCCTGCCCAAGTATGCAATTGCAGCATATGTGAAGACGGCAAAGCCTCAGCATTTAAAAACAGAGAGATGCGAGGAGCGCTGAGTTTCCTGCACCCTATGGACGCAGTGCGTCTGCTAGTGGTGGGGCTGGCTTGTCAGTGTCTGAAGACGCCCAGCGGGTCCTGCCCTTTGCAGCTGTGGCTCACAGTGTTGGCGGAGGTCCTGCTGCTGGATGTGGGCGCCAAGCTGGTCTCTCAGACGTGCCGGCTGGCGGGGAAAGCTGTGGGTCCGATGCTGAGACTGGTGAATATAGTCGAGTGGGTGTGGCATTTCATCGGCGTCTACCTCCTCTTCCACAGCACACGCTCCTGTCCTGTGGGACTCCTGACCTGCTCCTACTTCGCAGTGTCCACCTTCTTCCTGAGCTGCTTCACCCTGCTGCTGCGGCAGTTCGCCTCTTTCATCTAGTCTACCCAATGCAGTTTAGAGCTACTAGTAGGTCAATAGCGGTGTGTTTCGGGGAAAAGGTCTCTCCGTCGATATCCACCTTTTCTTCATACTGCATGGTTCTGAGGGCGAAGACTTCCATAGGGTCCAGCAGAGTTTTGATTTCTTTGATAGCGGGTTCACCTTGGGTGAGGTAGATAGGCAAATTGAACTCTATTTGCAGCAGTAGCGCTTTGATCTCTGAGGAGTTTTCAATGCCCACTCGGATTGCGAAGTCTCCGAACTGATAGGTTGAGCCTTCGATAGTGAGGACCTTGCTAGGCTCGTAGGTCTCCATAGAGGCTATCAGCAGGTCCAGACCAGGCGCTGTTTCAATGACAGCGTAGCGCTGGTCAATTCTGGAAACCACTCCCACCTGGCAGTCCGGGGAACTGACTAGGTAGAGAGGCCGGGCTTGCGGGTTTTTGTGTCTGTAGACTCGCAGAGAAACATTCCAAGGACTGGCGGGCAGAAGGCCGAGCTGGGACAGAGTGGAGGAGAGGCGGGTTTGCTCGGCTGCGAGATCTGGGATGGAGAGACGGTAAGTCCTGCTTAGCCATACCGGCAGACTACCATTCTCCTGGTAATAATAAGCAGAGACAGGGAAGGGTGAATTGCAGAGGAAGCTTCTGCTATGCTCCCCTCGAAACCCCGGCCTCAACTCGGCTCTCACCCAATGTGAAAAGTTGCAATTCGTCCAGCACAGCCAGTGACGAAGCATCCAAACAGACAGCAGACTCACTCTGAAGGATTTCGCAGAGTTTCAGCCCTATGGACCAGAGCTGATTCCTTACTTCTACAAATTATTAGTTTTGGGATATCGCAGGGAAGAAGAGCCTCCAAGCCGTTCCCTGCACATGGAAGTTCAGGACTTTCCCAGCTTCTCGCTTGGTTGTCTGTGCGTCTAAACAGTACTCCTGCTGAAGCAAGCGAATTCCCCCTCTTGTCTTTTTTAGTTGCATTGCTGGACATTAAGATTAGCTATGCTAAACGATTCTAGGAGTTATCAAATTCGTTTTCGATTTATTTGGAATGGACAGGGATGAGGACCCTGCAAATGCGTTCCGACAGCGCCCCCAGTCCTCACCCCTAGACAGCCAGCCCAGCACAGTAACCCAGGCCTCAGAGGGTGCGAGAAGCACTGCACTTGAGAGTGAGCGAGCGGAAGCTCTCGAGGCCACAGTGGGGAGCGTGGACATAAGTTGGAGCAGTGGCAACAACGCGCAGGACTACATAGCGATAGGTGAAGCCACTCACTTCACACTGCCGGTGGTAAACGGCGAAGAGGGGTTCGCATAGTCTGGAAAGCAGCGCAAAGGAGAAACGGGGCCGTTCCTTTGCGAGTTACGGCACAGCAGCTCCATTCCTCTAACTTAAGTGCAAGTCTTTGACTTAGAACATGCAGTAATGCAGATGGAATAGGGCGGCGGAGGGCTAGCTGTGGGCGGCGCTTATCATTCTCCTCCAAAGGCTGAACATTCGACCAATAGAGGCTGTGATTTGGAGGTTTTGACGCCTAGACGATTTCTGTGGCTTCAGCACATGTTTCTTCTGTGTCATACAGCTGGATATAGGAAGGAAATAGAAGGGAGGGCAATCGAATCACAGCGACCAAGAAAGCCAATTCGACACTAATTGTTTGCAGAGAGATGGTGAATGCAGGAAAATAAGAAAGGCGTGGAGTTAAATCGCTTGGCAGACTACGATAAGCGGAGGCCGACTGATCCTCTTTAATCTGACGCAGGAGCCTTTCCTGCGGCAAAAAGTGGTAACAAGGACCAATTTTTATTACTTTCTTGATGAGAATGCAGTCCTTACTTCACTATTTTACAAAGACACCTGTAAATAGGGTAATAATTACCGTAATATCTACTTCAAGTAAATATGTGAGTCATTTGACTTAGGCGGGGCAGCAAACTTCATTATTTCGCCGCTTCGTCCAGCTTTTGGAGAGTGAAAATCGATATAAAAGAAGAGTTGGGTCCTCAAACAAATAACAGGCTGAGTAGTCCTAGCAAAAGTCGCAAGGTAGAAATTAATTTGACCAAAAAGTCTAACAATATCTACAAAAATGGCGAGTACAAGTTGGGTTTTTCACTATACTCAAGGTATTACGCCTTCTGAGCGACTTGATCGGCCTATTCAACTCCCTATTTGTCCAGTTCACTTCCTCCAAGCACTCCACGAGTTGCTCCTCTCACCCTCCGCCATTACTTAGCAATGTTACAATTCCTGCAGGGGGTCCTGCAGTGCTGTCCTGACACTACAGGAGTCAAGGAAGTTACCATTTTGTCGACTTGGCTGAAAGATTCACCGCTCCAAGCGTACAGTCATATGGCGCTTGAATTCATCTACACCAAAAACACTCTGCCGCTCTCATTCGTCTGCATTGAGTCCCAAGACACTTTCATCTTTCTCTGCCGCTCCCTCTCGGTTATCCTTGATTCGCAACAACTAGTCCAGATCAATTTGGACCTAATGAAGGTCCGGGCTGAGTACATAGACGTGACTCTGAAGCTTCGAGAAGGGCCGATATTGGTCACAATTGCGCGGTTTCACAGACTCACCTGCATTCCTGAGGCTTTGAGAACAATTCTGAGCCGTATTCAAGTTCAACATCTAAATACTACAACCAGGCTGCAAGCACTCTATTTCGCTCCCCCGCCTGGGATAAACACCTCGAATTGCTCCGCAAACAGTACTCTAGGTATATCCGAGGCCCAGCATTTCAACCTCCATAGTTTAGATAACTCTGTGACGTACTATCGCTTTGTAACTGCGACTATCTTCATAGGGCCACAGGCTGCTTCACTTCCTCTCCGCCATATGTCTATATTAGCTTCAACAGGGATGTCTGCGAGACTGAAACTACCTGACCTAGCCCAAGTCTCTGTTCCTTGGGCAACTACTCAGCTAAAGGAATGCATAGTCCTGGAGCGGCAGTGCTCGTCTCCCGCAGTGTCTGCGTCCATATTAGGCTGGATCCAGTCCACCCATTTTAGCATTTGACCAGCCCAGACCAAGTCCCCGACTGTCCTAGTTAATCCCTATACCGCCCACTGCGCGACGACCGATGTCCCCCGGACCTGGATCGGCTTCTTCGGTGCCTAGGGGAGGAGCTTGATCGGCTTCTGCGCCTGTAGGACCCTGACCTGCTGCGTCTCCGCTCGTACCGGTCCCGCGAGTCTCGCTTCGACTTCCCCATGTATCTGCCCGGCGTCGGCCCATGCGGCCTTGAGCGTCTGGCCTTTTCGATCCTCAGCTTGCGTCCATTCAGCTCTCTTCCATTCGCCTCTTCGATGGCTTTCTCGGCCTCCTGCACGGTTTCGAACTTCAGAAACGCAAAGCCGCGGCTCTCTTTGGTGAGTGGATCCAGGACCACATTGCACTCTTTGATGACTCCGTAAGGCGCCAACAAGCCGCGCAGGTCCTCCTCGCTGGTCTTGTAAGAGAGGTTCGCGATGTAAAGGTTGTTACCGCTGTTATCCTCTTCCTTCTCAGGACTCGAATGCGGCATTTTTACCACATCTCCGGAACCGACGTCTCCTTCCATTTACCTGTACCTGCCTCTAAGACCTGACTACGTCCTGCGCAGGACTAAGGGGGTCTCTATGCACTGCTAAGGCAGTAGCCTCTTTGTGCCCTACCTCTATGCTATTGGACTGATGGCGTGCAGCTGCTATGGAAGGCTTGTCCTTAGCAAGAACAATACGCTAAATTCAGGCTTCAAGCGACTGTAGAAACTGGTTTACGCCAGCGTGCTGTCAATGCATCTATAATAAAAGATAGATAATGCAGAATTATGTGCTCTTTGCGCTGCTTTGGTCTGGTGGTTGCTAGAACCATCTCTTCCTACTGCAGACGTCTAAACTCCCTAAAGTGCCCTAGCTGCTATGCGAGAAGTAGAGTGGGCTGCTGATAACCAGCTAAATCGCCCCTAACCCCTCCACAACACTGGCCAAACTGCTTCTCCCGCTCTCCAACTCACTCAGCAGCTTCTCCACTGTCTCTCTCATTGGTATGTCCCTCAAACAATACTGCTGCGCGAGCAAAGACACGGCCAAGCAGTCCGCAGCCTCCAGTTCACTGGACAGCGGCTCAATTCCATACACTTGCATAGGGGCGATCCTGGGGTCCAGTAGGAAGTTCAGTCGTTCAGGGTTAAGCAATTGAGCAAGGAGGGGGAAGTACGAGGGACGGAGACAGGGGAAAACCAAGGAAACGCAGTCTGCAGAGATAGTGAAAGTCGCGAAGCTGAGAAAGCCGTGGTACAGGCCTCTGCGGTGCAGGTCTAACAGCAGTGCCGCCAGTCTAATCACCTCCTCTCGGGTCAACTGGGAGCAGGCTGGGTAGCTGTGCATAATGTAAGTGACTCCTTCGAAGTCCATAATTCCCAGTACCTCCTCAGCTTGCTCCAGGTTGCCGAGTTCCATCAGATACGCAGGAAGCTGTGGGTCCGCCAACACCTCCCTGGGACAAAACATCAGTCGCACCCTTCTGCCGCAGTGCGTGCCAGTCAGCAGCCATTTCGAATGCCGGGTCTGCAGGCGAAACCCGTCCCCAGACAGCCTGAGATAGAGCGGGTCATCCCCTGTGCTGGACAGCAATTGATTTGCAGCGACTAGACTGTGGCTTAGACAGTCCGCAGGCCTGGAGAGCAGTTCACTGGAGGGGAAAAGTGCTGCTGGGTGTCTTGTCTGCTTGTTAGCTGAGAATGCATCTATGGGGAAGGAGATACTGCCTTGCTGTGCGGTTCTGCTCAGCTGTATCGCGGAAGCAAGGTACAGGGCTCGGTCTGCAGGGTTGTTCTGGATTGCTTCTGAGATTGAAATATAGTCCAATAGTCTAGTTTCCTGGATTTCAGCTATTTCGCCGACCTGGAGAGGGTCCCTCAATCTGAAGAAATACGTCCAGCGCTCTCGGTTCAAAAAGTTACAAAGAGAGTCGAAGACATTGCGAGGGAGAGTGAAATAGCGAGGATCCTCTGTGCGTTTGGAGGGATTTCGGGGCGTTATCATATCAAGGCACTCTTGTACAGGCAGTTGAGGCGAGACATAGTGAGTATACGCAGCCAAAACCGTCCACTTTAGAGTCTGAATAGCCTCTTGGTACAGAGAGTTTAATATCTGGACGTCGTTACTGCGGAAGTGACTGCGTGACAGTGTGCGTGTGAGGTGCAACTGCCGCTTTTCCCCGAGTCTATCCAGCTTCTTAGTCTCCCACTCATACTTGTGATCAGGCAGCAAGACGTTTAGTCCTTCGACCAGCTCATCTTGATTAGTCCGGCCCTCTAAGGGGAAGTTGGCGATTGCGTTGTTGGAGGAAACCCAAATTCGGATGGAGACCTGAGTGGAGATTTCGAAGCGCAGAGGAAAAGTGCGGGTGGGTGCAGGCATTTCATCTGTATCTTCGAGCATTACGAATACCAGCACTGTATGTCTATCGTACCCTTGGACGACTTTCTGATCAGTTCGAATGTTTCTGAAGCCTGTACTGTGGAAAAAGGACTTCACTCTGTTGGCGATTTCCTGTGGCATAGGGAATTCCTTTAAACTTGTTGATGTTCTGAGATAGTGGGCTTTAATGCTGTCCAGAGCACTCGCCAGAACTTCAGGACTGCAGGTGAGACTGTATAACCGTGCAATTGTGACTAATATCGGCCCTCCTCGAAGTATTAGAGTCACATCAATGTAATCAGCTTCGGAATTAGCCTCCAGAATGTCCAAATTGAATTGAACCAGTCGTTGTGGATCTAGGGTAACAGAGAGGGAGCGGCAGAGAATGGTGAGAGTGTTTTGGGCTTCAAAACATTCGAATAAGAGCGGTAGAGTCTCTCTGGTGCAGGTGAATTGAAGCACCTTGCGACTGGGCACTTGGAACGGCAAATCTTTCAACCAAGTAAACTGAGGGGTCGCTTCCTTGATTTCCGTAGTGTCGGGGCAGCACTGCAGGGCCGCCCCCAGCAATTGGAGCATTGCCAGGCTATGAATGGCGGAAAACGAGGGAAGCAATTCCCAGATAGATTGGAAGAATTGAATTGGACATGCTGTGGATGAAGTAAACTTAGTGTAGTTGCAGGACTAGTAGAGGTCAGAACCCAGCAGAGAGAAGGCATGAGCGGTTCTTCCTAGTTGTGTGACTTGCTTTGAATTAGGGTCACTCACAGCACTCAGTAGTTCTAGTGTATGTAAAGCAGTTGTTAAGAAGGCAGTGCCTTACCTTTTTATAGACATACATCCATTTTCACTCTGTAATTTCAACCTTTTCCGACACTCTGAACTCGGAAATCCAGGCTATTCGAGATTCCCTACATTCCACCTTTCGCCTCTCTTCCCAAACCTCTCAATTCAGTGCGGACTTCCAAGAATCGCATTTCCGCAAAGTATCGGTTCTTTCCAACCTTCGGAGTTCCTTCCTACGCTCTGTCTGTCTCAAGTTCTCTATCCATTAGAATCAATCCACTTCCGACATATCACCCCACTTTCTAGCGCGATCAATGTCCCTGATTTCTCGTGTGTATGGCGGCTGCAGAAACCCCATCTGAAGTCCTGCTCCTGCCTTGCCTCTCCCGCACATGGATTTCTCAGTGCCCGAAGTCCGAGGAAATCTGAAAGTGGCAATTGTTCATCTCTCCAGTTGGGATTTTGCTCCCTCGCCTCCACAATTGCTCAGTCTGCACGACTCGTTCTCATCGCCTCACACTCAATTTCACCTCATAGGAAAAAGGCTCAACACCTTGCGGAAACTTCGCCTCTACGTGGCCAAAGGTCTTGAGACAAATGTCTTTTGGGCCTTTCCTCAGACTTTGGAGTCTGTTGTGGGGCTTCTCGCCAACCATTACTCTGAGATTACACAGCCTGTCTCGACTGCCAAGTCTCAGGCCAGTTCCTCTACTCGTCAGTTCCGCATCTCTGCGGATGGCCATTAGAGCATGCTCCTGTGAATAGGAGCGTCCAGACAGAGAAGTTAACCTAAGACACTAGATGCGTCACTACAAGACAAGCAAGCTGATTAGGCCGCTTTCCTGCAAGTCAGCGTGGGGCGACAGACAGCGGGCACCTCCAAATATAGGAAATACAGCTTTCTCACAGATCTCTTTTCAGATAATATGTATCTCTGTGTTTCTTCGCCCTGCTGGTTAGATGAGCTTTCAAACAGCGGGCTAGCCCCATGATATCGGAGCGATTGAGTTGTTCCTGGGACTTGCAGGAGAGTGGTGTCTGTGCCTTTCCCGGCTTAAAACTCACTAGTCCAGTCCTCATATAAGCTTGTTCCCACTCTACTCGCTGCATAGAGTCAGTCCCCTGGCTTTGCTCACCCCAATGCAACACTTTCCTTCGCATCCAACTTCACTCAATTAATGCATAGGCTGAACAGGCAGCGGCTCCTTTAGTTGTCTGTGCAGTGCTGTTGATGTATCTGCGTTGCGCCTGTCTCTAGCTGCCAGTCCTACAGCAGAGAATCCCAGCCAAGCCATATTACCTAAAGTTTCGGCTGAAGAGCCACGCGCACTATGGCTTTGCCATCTCTTTCCCTTCTCATCAGTCTCCGCAGCGCCAAAGGCACTTGGTGCAGTCCCTCCACCAGCTCAGTCCTCATCTGCAAGCCTGCTATCTGTCTCAGCGCCTCTCTCGCAGCAGGGAACTCCTCTTGGTAGTCATTCACGTCGAAGCCGATTAGCTGCAAGTTCCGCATGACACACTCTCTGTGTGAAAATTACGCGATTTGGACCACAGGCTGGGGAATGCCCAGGTAACCTAGAGACCCACAGAGGAGCACTCGGCCGAAGGTCTTCATACTGGGGAGAACGGAGTTGAGGACTTCACCGCCCACTGTGTCTACGAAAACGTCGATTCCCGGGCCTGCTTTCTGCTGCACGTCTGCGGACAGGTTCTCTGTCGAGTTGTGGTTTATGCAAATGTCGGCGTGCAGAACGTCTTTCAAGTACTGACACTTGGCATCTGAGCTCGTGATGCAGAGCACCCGCGCACCCATATGCTTCGCAATTTGCACCGCAGCACTGCCCAGAGCCCCACTCGCTCCACTAACTCCCACCAAACAGCCAGGCTTGAGGTTGCCGTGCTTCGTTAGACTGAGATATGCAGTGATAGCCTCCAAGCCGAACTTAGTGAGGTAATCAGCTGCGTTTACTCCAGCTGGCAGCTTGGTCACTTCCCGCATGTACATAATAGCGTACTCCTGAGCGCCCAGAAAACCCACCACCTGGTTCCCCTTCGCGAACTGACGACCCCCGGAGCTGAGGACTGTGCCGACACCATAAGCTGGCAGCGTCTCTCCCGGCTTCTGTTCATGTTGGTTGACCAGTGCATTGCTCTTTGGCCCTACGGTCAAGTAGTCCACCCTGATGAGCACTTGGTCTGCTTCGAGTTTCTCCTTGAGTCTGGTTTCCACCAGTAGAAAGCTGTCCGTGGAAACCAGATTTGCAGGCCGGGCTCTGAGCAGCAGAGATCTGTTGACCATTGCCATGCTTATTTTAGCGAAACGAATAGATAGCAGACAGGACCGCTGATACATTTCTGAAAGTCACCCTTATACACACTTTCCACCTGTACTCCTAAGTCGCAGAGTTCCTTTGTGGAGGCTGTCTAAGGATGGCGCTGATTACCCTGGACTAGACCTTATACCTAACTGACGTAGCTTCTAACTGCGCTTGAGTGAGTAGGTCGCTGCGGTTAGGACAAAGACGCCCGCAGGACATGGAAGTGAAGAAGTCAGGCTTGGGCGGACTTTCGTAGTTGGTGAAGTGAGTCACAAAGGTGTGCTGGTAGCTGGACAGGATTGGCTCAGCACTCTGCATTACAGCGAGACGTCCCACAGTGCTCCGCATCAGCATATCTCTCCTTTTCTTCGCATCCTCCATACTCCCGGGGTGGGCCTCCAACGGCTCAAGCACCTGCGGCTTCTCAGGCCTCACCCAAGGCTTGCTGCTAGCGCGCGGTTCCTTCGTGACGCGGGCATTCGAGCCCATGTTATGCGAACTGTAGAGGTTGCTGTAGTCATACCCCACGAATTTGGACTGAGTTTCACTGAGTGTCGGACGACTCGTGTCTGCAGCTGCTAAAAAGGACCTAAGCGTGCCTAGCACCAGTTCCTGGTAGTCAGTTTCATCCTGCATGGAGAACCACATCTCCAGTACTCTCAAAGGCAGAGGGTTGAGTACGTGAGAGCAGGGCAGGTCCACCAGCTTCCGGTACTTGAAGATAGCAGCGTGACTGCGAGTGGTGACTGGGATGTTGGAGAACTCGGCGGAGTACTGCGTCTCATACTTGGGCTTTTGGAACTGGACGAGTGCAGGGAGAGTGGAAGCAGTGGACTTTGTTCGAAACCTCTTAGTGCCTTTATGCTTCAATATCGCTTCGATCAGCTTCAGTCCTTTCTTCTCCGCTTTCGTGGCGGAGTAGACCCACTTCGGGATGTTGGGGTGCAGCTCTGGCTTCAGCAGCTGAGTCAGCAACTCTTCGTACCTTTCTGTCATTTTACCACTGCGTGGAGAGGAATGGAACTTAGAGAAGCGGACTTCGAGGCTGTGCCGCACTACATACAGTATACAGCCTTCTCCCTGCAGTTGGACTCTCGACCCAAAGCAATGGAAGCAAAGGCAGCTGCCATACTGAATTAAGGTAAATGCCAGGCAAAGCCGAGTCTGAGGTTAAACTGTACTGCTGCATGGCTCCCGACTGTCCCAAAGAGTACTTCTCGAAGTTCAACCTAAAGCGCCACGTGGAAATCGCTCATTTCCACATTAAGCGGTTCACATGTGAAGTCTGTCAACACCAATTGTCAAGTCTGCAGAACCTGAAAGAACACCGGGACCTGCACTACGGGGGCAAGCCCTTCCTGTGTGAAGCCTGTAGGAGACGCTTTAGACAGGCTTCACAGCTTTCGCTGCATAGGAGAGGACATCAGAGACCCCACGTCTAGTACCCTTACGACCAATTTAATAAGCAAATTCACTCAGCTACAGTGCTCTCCCCTGCTTTTGACCATTAAGTAAGTACTCAATGCTTCTGGGTCTTGAGCCAGCGCCACAGTAGACAGTTGCTGTACCTGCGCCTGTGAAAGAACTGAGAGTAGTAGTCCACATTGCGAGGCAGAGGGAACAACAGGTCGAAGGCGCCTGTCCTACTGAACTCCGCTGAGAGGGCTTCCAGCAGGTCTTGGTCTGCAGCATCCAAGGTCAGGTTTTTGGCCTGTAGACGCTTTAGTGCTTTGCGCTGCTCCTGTGAGTCTTTACGCTGAGTGGGCTTGAGCGAGTCTTCTGGCAAGGGCGCTCCCACTAGAGTAAACAAGTCACACATCAAAGCTGTCTTCACTCTCTGGTCCAGCTTCGACCCAGAACTCAGCGAGGGACACACATTCACTTCCAACAGCCAGGGTCGCAGCGCACTGTCCAGCAGAATATCGAAGCCGTAGAGTTCGAAGCAGTGGATGTTGTCTCCCTGCAGGCCCTGCACTATATGCGGCTCTACAGCGATCAGAGCTTTGATGACCAGGTCGTGGATTTTGGCGAAGAGAGAGTCTGCGTCGATGCCAATTGCAGCGTAGTGCTTGCGGAGAGCTGTAAAGGACCACTTGCTACCTTCCCCCTCATCCTACATAGGAAATACAGAGGGAGGGCAATAGTCCGCTGAAGCCTTATTGATGCTGTAATTAGTGAGATGAGTGAACGCAGAAGTGAGCGTGTCTGGACTCAGCACATAAGGCTGAGTAGCGAATCTCACCAATCCTTCTCTATATAGATACACGCGCAAAGGCTCGAACCCAGTGACGCCCACATACACCCGCAAGTCGTATTTCAGCCCATTGATAAGATGCGGATTTTCAATATATCTGGAATACAAATAGCCGCTAAGTAGTCTTTACCCCTTCCTTCGCACTCGACTAGTCCCAGAAATCACCTTCACTCCACGGCCACAGGAGGAAGCCACAGGCTTTCGAATCCAGTACAGCTGGGAATTCACTGCTCTTGCTGTCTCAAATGCATCGAAATCTGTAGGCAAAAGAAAGGTCTCGGGGACGAGTTCGTACTCACGTCCGAACCTTCGCCTCATCCTGTCCATGTTCTTCCAAAAACAGTCCTTCCGGCCGAGTTGAAGGGAGTTTGGGAAGTGGTTCAGTCGTTGGTAGGGCAGTAAAGAGGAAATCAGCCCTGGCTTTGGAGGGCCTGAAATCAGGAAAACAAAGGAGTTGTCAGTAGCGGGGGTGAAGCCATTATAGAGAAAGGCTCTGAGAATGCAGTTGTAAGTGTGCGCAGATTCTGCAACTTTGAAGGTGCACTGATAGCGGGCAGTGTGAGTTGCAGAGAGTCGCAGCACATTGGTGTCACAGCGAGAAGGCAGCCTGCACTGAGGGGGGTAATCAAACAGCAGTGTAGCGGGTCTGTGTTCATATTTGCACTTCAGTAGTTTCGGCAGTCCTCTTTCATCCTTTACTTCACCGGGCAGAAGTTCCAAGTCCATATTGCTGGGAAGCTAAGCTAGATGTCACTATAGTCGACTACTTTGCGGCTTTTGACGGTTTTCTTGGGGTCATCCAAGTCTTCATAGTTGCTTTCTTGGGGAGGACGCCGGGGGCGTGTGAGTGGCGGACGTATTTTGCGGTCAAAAGAGCGGTAGTTTTCCCCAGCCCAACTGAGCGGATCAGTCAGTTTGTCACTGTCGTTGACGTAGTTTTCCAGCATGATTTCCTGCACTCGCTGCGTAACTAATACCTTGCGGATGATCTCGCCAATTTGGTCCTGGTGCTTGTTGTGCAAATGCTTGCGAATGAACTCCACGCCCACGAACAGCTTCTTGCAGATGTTACACCGCATGTTCTTGTTTTCCTCCTGCCCGATTTCCTTGGTCTCGAAGTCTTGGATGAGTCTTTTCAGCTCCATGTCTTTCTACCTGGCCAATACCTCCTGGTCATAAGTCTGCATCACTCTCGGCTTCAACAGCCGCTCCTCCACAACTGTATCTAGCCGAGGGTCGTGGCCTGTGAGCGTGTCGTCAGGCTTGGAACGGATATGAGCAGGGCCGCACTTGGCTGCTAGCATGCGCTCGTCTTCGTACTCCTCCATGCAGAAGTAGCAGAACGCGTGCACTTTCCGTAGGTACAGCAGCTGTAAGTCCATCTGCAGCTCCTTGTCTTCTTCGCCTAGAGCTCGGAACTTCTCCTCAGAGATCAACAGCGGGTTCTCGTTCATTCCCTTCTCTCGGTCCAAATGGCTAATGAGCCGAGCAGTGTTCATCCAGTCCATACCCAGCGCTTCCCAGGACTGCAGCGGCTGCACCTTAATATCCTTGCGGGAGGAACTTTGGCTGCGTACAGGCGACAGCTTGAAGTCCGCAGTGACTGTCTTGTTCGCCAGCAGCGCCAGCGACTCGTTGCAGCGCTCCTCCGAGTCATACAGCACCCACGCGAACCGACAGTACCCCTGCGACTTCAAAGGCTCTGACATGCTCAGAGACACAAACCCTGGGGAGGTCTTCACCACATTCAGTAAGTCCCATCTCGAGATATTGACAGGGATCGTCTTGAGGAAGAGTGTCATGGAGTTGGGGTCGAAGCCGTAGTACGGCGGACCTGAAATGTTGGGCGAAGAGTCCCGCAGGCGCAGGCCCTGGAACTTACCTGTGCGCGTTCCCTCGAGAAAGAACTTGTGCAGTACCTTGGCATTCAGATACCGCTCTTCCTGCCAGCGCTGGGACACCTGCGGGTCGTACTTCTCGATGAACCAGTGCTCTTCCTTGTGCTTGACGAAGAAGATTTCCAGCTGTTTCTTTTCGTAGTCCTTCTTGTAGTCCTCGTAGAACTTCTGTGCCTCGAAGGGGTCGATTGGGTCGCCCTGCAGCTCCATGAACTGCTTGTAGGTGAGCAGTCCGCCGCTCAGGTCAGGACGCTTGATGAAGGGTCGGTCACGTCTGCGGTCACCACGGCCCCGCGGAGCGTAGTGGACTCCACGACGAGGACGGGCCGGGTCGTTGGAGCGACTGCGGGAGCGACTCTTCTCAGTGTTCAGGTCTCTCTCACTTTGGAACTTCTCTCGCCGGCCTTCGTCGTCTCTCGGACTTCCCGGACTGCTGACGGCTTCCTTCTTGTCCTCGGTGCCTTCCATGGAAGTCTGCAGTTATACGTACCATTGATTATAAGAGGTAGTAACGCGCCCTTGGTTGGACTGGAAGCAGGGGCGAGAGGTAATATGTGTGAGAAAGAGTGGCGGGAGTTGGAGCTAATGGACCATTTGCTTGCACAGTTGGAGTGAATCGGCAGCTGCGCATTAGCATCACAGTGTTTCTAGAGAGTGCATCTCCACAGGGAGAATGGTGGCTGGAGTGCTAAATTCGCAAGTACTTAGAATGAATCAATCACACCATATAGGCAGAAAAGACTGTAAAGTCTCCTACCAACCCGCAATCAGTGATTTCAGCCTGGGCAGTGACTAGGGATGTCTGCACTTCCATAATGAATACCGATTTGAAAGCGCTGCCGCTCGTGACAGTGGAGCGAGGCGGGCAGTTCCGAGTTCCCGAAGAAGCTCAAGCCTTTCTTCGCTCGATCCAGCGGCCTATTGCTGTGGTGTCCATAGCAGGTGCCTATCGCTCTGGCAAATCCTTCCTCATGAATCGATTGCTACTAAACCGGTTTTCCGGGTTCGAAACCGGCTCCACTATCCACGCCTGCACGAAAGGACTTTGGGTATGGAATCAGCCTATGACCGTAGTGACAAACGACGGCCTGGAGTGCGACATGCTGGTGATCGACTCCGAAGGACTGGGCGACACTAACGAAGACGCCAACCACGACACTCGCATTTACATGCTCGCAATGCTGCTCAGCTCTACCTTCATTTTCAACGGCAAAACCGCAATTGATGAGCAGTCTTTGAACACGATGTCGCTGATGCTGGAGTTCTGCAAGAAGCTGCAAGTGGGCTCGGAGGAGGAAGGAGATGTCAGTCGGTTCTTTCCAGGCTTACTGTGGGTCATTAGGGATTTCGCACTCAAGCCGGAGTCTGATGACGGGGAAGAAATCACAATGACTCGCTACTTAGCGGATGCACTCACAGAGCAAAAAGGCGCTTCCGCCCAAATCGAAATAAAAAACCGCAATCGACGACTCATTAAGTCGCTTTTCCGGGAGAGAGACTGTTTCGGTCTAATCAGACCTACAGAGGATGAACGCACTTTGCACAATTTGACCAATGACTCGCAACTTCGACCTGAGTTTTTAGTGCAACTCGCGGATTTAAGTCGACTGTTGATGAAGAAACTGAGGCCGAAAACTATGAAAGAAAGCGTGTTGAATGGGGAAATGCTGGCTGCTTTGGCGGTTACTTATGTGGATGCGATAAATAGCGGCGGAATTCCGAATATTCAAGGAGCCTGGACTAATGTGTGCCAAGCGGAAAACAGAAAACTGGTTTCGGAGTGCGAAACGAATTATGAAGCGATGTTGGAAGAGGAATTGGGAGATGCTCAAGTGTCTGAAGCGGAACTGCAGACTCGCCATAGTGAGCTGAAACACACAGTGCTAACTGCTATGCTGCAAAAGTCCGTGGGGTCGAAGGAAGAGGTGGAGCCATATTTGGCGCAAGTCAAGCAGAAACTGAAGGAAAAGTTCGTAGAGGTGAAAAAGAAGAAGGAGAAAGCGGTAATTGCCCAGTGTGAATCACTAGTCAAGGCCTTCGGCGAAGAGACTGTGGGGAAAATGCGGAAAGGCGAGTACACTCAACTCGCAGATTTCAAGAAAGACTTAGAAACCTTCATCAGAGACGTGCGAGCAAAAACCCCATTAAGTCCCGCAGCAGAAGTCCGTCTCCGAGACCTCACCGAAAAACTCACACTTGAAACAGTCGACTACTTGCACAGAACTGCAGACACTGAGAAAACCAATGAACTGAGGAGACTCACTGAAAGCGTGTCGCAGCTGCAAGCTCAACTGATTGCGAAGAAAGAGGACCATATGAAGGAGAAGGAAACGATTGCGGTGAGGCTGCAGGACTTGGAGAAGGAAAACTTCTCGTTTCGCAGTCAAGTTGCGACGCTTACTGCTAGGTCGGAGGACTCGGCGAGGGAAAGAGCCCGGCTTGAGGAAAACTTCAGGTCGCAATTGGCAGACGTCAAGGAAAGTGCAAAGGAGCAGCTGGAGTTCATCAAGAAGCAGTATGCGGACTCGCAAGGAAACCTGGCTGAAGCGACCAAAACTGCAAGCAAGGAACAGGCAGAACTGACTCGAGACCTGATGCTGTCCCGGCAGGAAGCCGAGTACCGCAACAAGGAAGTGGAGGAGTTGAAGAGGAAGCGAGCAGAGCTGGAGGACGATGCTAGAGCTACTCGCTCTGAAATCGCCCGCCTCAAAGCCATCATCGAGACCCAAGACGCTGAAATCCGCAAGTTGAAATCACAGCTATCCTCCAAGCCCGAGGCAGTGGAGGCGCCTACAGAATGGACCAGTGAGCGGACCCAACTCAGAGGACAGGTCGAAATGCTGAGAGGACAGCTGAGTGAAAGGCAGAATATGCAGGATTTCCTGATGACTGCGCTGCAGACCAGATCTACAGAGACTCCGAGACACACTGAGAAAGCGCTAGAGACGGCTACTAACCTGTCCGCGGCTTTGGAACGAAACGAGCATAGGACTCGAATATTGGAAGAAAAAGTGGAGAAATTGAAAAGGTTCAAGAAGATGGTGCGGAACTGCTCCGCTCTGCAATGCAGACTCTGCGGCAAGACCTTTTCCAGCACAGTGTTCGGAGCGCATGTGACAGTGTGTCTGCGAGACTCGACCAAAGCCGCCTCCATTCCCACCACTCCTATGAACATCAACATCACTCAGGCTACAGTCAAGGAAGGCGCAGACTCACGCAGCTTCACTGAGTACCTAATTACGGTCTCGTACCGAGGGAAGTCGTGGAGTGCGAATAGGCGATACAAGCTGTTTGGACAACTGAATGAACAGCTGGAAGCGGCGTTTCCTTCGGTGGAAATGCCGGAAGCAGCACAAATGTTCAGTCACCAAAGTATCAACTTGGTGATGAGCAACAGCAAGCCAAAGTCTATTGATGAGCGACGGAGACTGCTGCAGACTTTTCTAACGGACTTGTCCCAGATCCCTGCTATTCGGGAGAGCTGGCACTTCGGCAACTTCATAGGCGCAGACCTCTACTTCCCTGAGGAATTCAGTAGCCATGGCGACGAGCGGTCCAGCCGCACCCACCTCACCCAAAGCAGCGAAGACCTGGACTTCCCGTAGTTCTCTCTAACCAGGGCTTGCTCTGCCTTTCATTCCTGTATGTTACCTATGTGACTTAATCGCAGAGTTGCATGTCTTCGCGGAGAGAGAGGAGCTGTAAGTCTTCCATGTGGACGTCTTTCCACAGAGAATAAAGGCTGCTTGCCGCTAATTGTGCTCGACTACAGTGTAGTCGCCCCGCCTCAAAGTCCACTTTCTCATCGTCCAGTTCATATTTCCCTGGTAAAGTCTCAACCAAGGACACATACCTCTCCATAAAAGTCCGGTTTCGTGGGTCTACCGCCAGCAAGAACTCTATGAAGGCCTGCACTGAGGCCCGGCTGGGACAAGCGGCAAAAAGCATGAGGCCGAACTCACTGTTGAGCAGGGGGTCGGTGTCGCGGAGAGAGGGAGGAACCCGTAGCCAGGGAGCAGACTGCAAGGTCAGGAAGTGGTGTTGCCACAGAGCCGCTTCTTGGCCTGCAAACAGACTTTCCATCTCTCTGTACGTGACGACCGGCACAAGTCGCCTGATGAACTTCAAGTCTGCCTGCGCTCCTTGCTGGAAAAGCAGTGGGTCCGCAGTCCAGTCCCTCAGCAGTGCTCTGCCCTGCTCTATCACTGCTTTGTGCAAGGCCAAGTAGGGCGCTTCCAACTGCACCTGGGAGTGGTCCAAGAAGAGCACGCTTCTTTCGTGCACACTCAGGTCGAGACAGGCATGGAAAGCACTGGGTAATCAGTACCTTTGCAGCAGCAGGCATTCAGGGTCTTCCAGGAGACAGCGGCGACAAGACCGGGGAGGCGGGCTTTGCACTTGTCGGAGGACTGCAGTCCGTTGAAGACGCAACAACTCCAATAGACTGTCGCTGAGTTCCGGCTCTAATGGGGCGAAGACCTTTCTTCTCCAGGCCAACACCATCATCCTGACGACTGAAACCGAGGGACCTGAGTCACCCATCCACTTCTCCTCATACAGGTCCTGCAGCATGTCTGTGTACCCCTGAAGCACTTCATGCAGTCGCAACGCTGCTGCTGCATAGCTGTTCCACAGACTCACATAGGTGCTCAGGAGCTGAAGACTCGTGCTGCAGTCATGTAGCATCCGTAGGCTCAACTGGCAGCGGAAGGAAATGGCCTTTTTTAGGCAGTAGTAAATCCGCAGGAGAGTGGGCTGCGCAGTCCGCATGCGCCGGGATACGAAATGAGAGAGGTCGAAGTCCGGCACTGTGGGACTTTCCGCAGACAAGTCACTGGCAGTGAGAGAGGAAGCCGCGGTGGAACTGCGACTGCCTAGTTCGGTCTTAATGGCGTGCCAGCGAGCCACGGCCAGCAGCTCCCAGTCGACAGGCATGTCCACTTCTGCCCTCAGTTCATATCGGGAGGCCTCTAGGAAGCTCAGGAACTGGTCAAAGTTGGAATCGGGAGGCGCCGGGCAGGTTTCGCGGTGACCATAGGCCCAGAAATCTTGGAGCGGGGTGCTGAAGGCTCTGGCCTCACGACGCAGAGCGGGGGCGGGAGGTGCTGGATCTTTGAGCACTTCGAACACAGAGACTGCGAGACTGATGACTTCCTCCTCCTGGAGACTGGAATTAGCCAAAGTCCTCCAGAGCACCAAGTCCGATATACTTTTCTTCATGATCGCCTTCCAGCGAGTCACAGGGACTACCTTGCACAGAGCAGTCCGCCCATGTAGGACTTCACTGTGTAGCGCTTACCCATACAGCTCTCCACTGACCGTCCAGAGCCGCAGCGCCTCCCGCTTCCAAAGGTCTTCGTTCTGCGCGATTTGGTAGCATGTGTGGCTCACGAGGGAAAAGCTAAGGAGCTCGCGCCACTGGAGGTGCTCGGTGATTAAGGTCAACAGGTTCACAGAGTGCATTCAGTTTGCGGGACTATTTTTATGTCGGGACATATAAGGCTTCCTAGGTCTCACTACTTTCCGACCACTAGAAGCTAACGGCAACGTAAGCTCGAACCGCCCTTAATCGGTGATTTTTGATAGAAACTGAAGTAGCTGTCTGGTGGTCTGCGGTGTGGAAGCCTCCTGCACTCTGGAGTGCGTCTCTACATCAATGGCAGGAGCGAGACTGAGCAGGGTCCATTTACAATCAGACTGCCGAGAAGCTATTAGTCTCGCTTGGTGGTGGGAGCAGACTTGTTCCAGTACCACATAATCTGCGCTACGATGGTGAAGTTGAAGGCAGTCGTGAGTAGGTAGTTGAGCACCAAAGCCTGGTCACTCACTTCCACTAGAGTGGTGAATACGCGCACTGCTGTGCCTCCTAGGTTCATAAAGTTGGTGATGAAGCTGAGCTGTCCTGTGGAGCCCTGGCTGTAGTTCGCCCAGATTTGAGAGCCTTTCACGAGCATGTTGAAGGGAAATTGGAACAAAATGAGGGACTGCCAGCCGGCTTCGGGGAAATAGCCTGAGGCGAGCAGCCCGAACACAGCCAAAAAGAAGCACAGTACGCCTCGAATGTGAGCAGAGGAGTAGACGCCGTAGGTCCAGAGAAGCATCACTTGCAGCACACACTGGAAGAAGATCGTGACGCTTTCCCCGTAGGTGCTAAGCGGCTGCTGGTTGTGGTAGCTGTACGAGGCCATGAGTCCGAAGCTGAGAACCTCAGTGTAGAAGGAAGTGGCGGACAGGCCTGACACGCTCTTAGCCCCCACGATTTTGAGGATCTGCGGCAGCTTGACGACAGTGGAAAAGACCACTAGTAGTGTGCCCATTGTCTTGCTGAGCAGGATCTTGATGCAGGCTGGACTGAAGTCTCGCTGTTCGAGACAGGTGGAGAAGTCCACAGCTGCTACGAGGGTGAGAAGGAGCGCCGGGAATAGCCGCATTTTAGCCACTACAGGTGCAATATGAAATGTACGCCTAAGAAAGCGCACTGCAGAGGCAAGAGATTTGGAGTGTAATAGTGAAACGCACTCGATTACTGACCGAGGGTGCATAACCTTCAAAATCAATATATAGCAAATATTTGGTATAGGATAAAAGTCAGACTTGGAAGCAGGTGTATTCTAAGTGTAAGATTGCAACTGTGATAGAAGGGCAAAGTGAGGTTTTCGGACTAAAGTGGCAGGAGAAAGCTGGCTAGTTGAGCAGGAAAGGCAGGTATGGAGAGACTTAGTAATAATGCTCAGGCTGCTTAAGCGAGGCCTTTCCTCAGGCCCCGGTCCTGTGCTTTCGGGTGGCTCCGCCAGTACTTTCCATCTAGTTGCCAAGCTTCTCGGTGTGAGCATTCTCGGCCTCGCAGGGTACTTCGGCTACCAAACCTACTATGAAGACAAGGGCAAGCCTGCTCCTTTGCCCCGCCCTGTGCTGCGTCCTCCTCCTTCTCCCCCGAAGCCCACTTTAGCAGAGTTCGTCGCCAAGCAGGTCGGACCTCTGGGGGAAAGGTCCAGTGAAGACTTACGGAAATTCGTGGAGACTGGGGGACAGTGGAGTGCTACGAAGCCACTCCCTCCGAAGGCCTTGGCAGTCCCTCTACCTCGGATCGAAGTGAAGCCAGAGCCTGTGACTGTCCCTGCTGCAAAGCCTGTGGCTGTGGAAGCTCCCCACAGCTCCGTCCTGGAAAGCCAAATCAAGCAGCTAGAACAGTCCCTCTCCAAGGCTAAGTCTGAACTCAAGCAGGAGCAGGAAGTCAGGGAGCAGGAACTCATCAAGCGACTGGAGGACAGCATTGCTGCTCAGATGGAAGCGTTGTTGCCCAGACTGAACTCGTCTTTGAGAGCTCCTGGTCACTCCAGCACTGCCAAAACGTTGGTGGGGCAGATGGACTTTGCCAAGAATACGGTGGATGACGTCAAGAATAAGATGGAAGAGATCATCACTGCGTACGAACACCGCATTGAGACACTGGGCTTGACTCACTTCGAACTCATATCGGACCGACTCAAGCTGCAGAAGGAAAAGTGGCGGCGAAAGTTGGAGGAGGTGCAGCTGAGCTTTGCTGATGAACTGCAGAAAACTGCCGGTGAGAGAGATGAACAATGGCGCCAGGCACTCAGCCAAGAACTAACCTCCGCTGAAAGCCACTTTTCCGAGCAGTCCGAGCTGGACCGCAGTCACGTCAGGCAGCAAACTGAGCTAGAACTGGCCCTCAAGCAGAAGAAAGAAGTGGAGGAAATCACAGAGGGACTGAGAAGAGCGACTGAGGAAAGGATGGTGCTGCTCAATGAAATCCTGGACAGACTGAAGGAGATGGAAATCGTGCAGGAAGACCATGCGCGAATCATAGAGAAACTGAAGCAGGTGCATACTCTGCACTCCACAGTGGAAAGTCTGCAGCGCACACTGACTCAGGACCAAGGCACACTCACTGCTGACCTCAGCACACTTGAGTCTTTGGCCTCGAAGGACGAAGTCGTGGCTGCGGCTTTGGCTTCTTTGGCGGATGTGTACCCGGGAATGGTGGAGCGAGGAGTGCCCACTATAGGCCAACTGCTGAGTCAGTTCAAGCGGGCGTCGGAGAAAGCTCGACTTGCGGCTTTGATCAAGGCGAAGACCTTCTGGGGCTACGTGAATGCGCGTTTGACCTACTTCATCCTGCCTAGCTCAATTGGAGCAGTGGATGACGGGGATACTTTCTCCTTGTTGAGAGCCGCAGAAGCACGTCTGGAGCGCGGAGACTTACGGCATGCGTCGATCCTGCTAAGAAAGCTCCAGGGCTACCCGAAAGAGGAACTGGACGGCTGGCTGGAGGACGCAGAGATCAGGCTGACGCTGGCTGGCGTACTGGAGGCACTGGCTGAGGATGCTGTGGCGCTGGTCAACGACATTACGACGAAGCAAAGTTCCTAACTAGATCGTAGGTCAGATTATGGCCTTCGCAGGAAGAGCTGTATTCCTGGTGAATGTGTCGAGTATACCATTGAAACCGATAGAGGGGAAAAGCTATGCAATACGTAGCAGAATGAGAATGAAATCACTACTTCACATGCTTCAAAGCTTCCCTCCGACTCAGAGGCTGCAACTTCTGACTATCAGCAAATCGCTTCACAGCGGCGGAGTCCTGTCTTGCGAACTGTCTCAAAGCCCAGCCAATGGCTTTATTGATGAAGAACTCCTTGGACCCTAGGTTCTCCTTGATGATTGCGCAAAGCAGAGGGAAGTCGGTCTGTTCCTTGTAATGGAGTTGGAAAAGCAGTGCTGTGCGACGCAACCAAATGTTATCAGACTGTCTCCAGCGTGGCAACCAGTCCTCCTTAGCCTCAGGGTAGCGCTTAAAATGCAAACCCACCGATTTGCTCAACGAATCCACTGTGTCCCACCAAGACTTTGAGGTAATTAAGTAGTGAAGTGTGCTGCCGAAGTCTTCAGGTAGTTTCAATGCTTGTTTTTCCACTAACTCGATTGCTGCATATTGGAACTCGCGTTCAGGCAGTTCCCACAGCTCTCGCACCACTCTGTCAGTGTCAGGGACTGAGGGCAGGTCTGAAGCTGCATGTTGGCGGAAGAGTGCGCGCCTTTCTGGAGTTTTGATACCCAGGTAGGGGAATTGATTGCGCATATAGCGGGCCATTGGGACAGCCAGCGTGGGGTCGGCGTGGGAACGAAGAAGTCGCTGCAGTGAAGTCGTGCTTGCGTGCATATTTAAGTATGTCCACATAGAGAAACACGCTATTGACAGATGCAACGCAGTATCTACTGAGCGAACTGCACAGAGCTAATAGCGACTCACCCTCTACTATATCCCGCTCAGAAAGTGGAAATAGACTGAAGTTAGCTGCTACATTAGAGACTACTCAGACCACTTGGATGTCTCCACTTCCGCAGTCACACGAGCTCATCAGCTTGGCGCTAGCAGACCGACTGAAGAAAGTGTAACTTGTGGCTGCCATACGTCTACCTCGTAATAAAATGCTGGGCGGACTGTGCAGAAGCCTGCGAAGCTTTAGTCAGAAAGCGCCTGTGCGCGTGATGGTGACAGGTGGGTCGGGTCAGATCGCCTACTCTCTGCTGTTCCGCATCGCTTCAGGGTCTTTCCTCGGCCCAGACCAGCCTGTGATCCTGCAGGTGCACGACTTGACTCCCATGCAGGCATCCCTGCGCGGAGTGATGATGGAGCTGGACGACTGCGCTTTCCCACTGCTGAAAGGCGTCGTGGCCACTGATGTGATGACCACTGCTACTCAGGATGCAGACTATGCATTCCTTGTGGGAGCCAAGCCACGTGGACCAGGCATGGAGCGCGGTGACCTGCTCAAGCAGAATGGAGAGATCTTCGTGAAGGTAGGCGAGGCGCTCAATACCAACGCTCGCAAGAGTGTGAAGGTCTTGGTCGTGGGCAACCCTGTGAACACGAACTGCCTGATTGCCATGCACCACGCCAAGGGACTGAGGAAGGAAAACTTCACTGCGATGACTCGGCTGGACCACAACCGCGCTATTGCTCAACTGGCGATCAAGACCAACTCTCAGGCCACGGACATCAAGCGAATGGCCATTTGGGGCAACCACAGCTCCACCATGTACCCAGACATCACCAACACCACAGTGGGCCAGCAAGCCGCTACAGCACTCGTGCAGCGTCCCTGGGTAGTGGACGAATTCATCCCCGTGGTGCAGAACCGTGGAGCTGCAATCATTGCAGCTCGCAAACTCTCCAGTGCCGCCTCGGCTGCCAACGCTGCTGTGGACCACATGCGTGACTGGGCCCTGGGCTCCAACGGAGAGTGGACCAGTATGGCGGTGCCCAGCGAACTTTACAACGGAGCTTATGGCGTACCCAACGGGCTGGTCTTCTCCTACCCTGTGGTGTGTTCAGGGGGCAACTACGAACTCGTCCGCAACCTGGACCTGGACGCCTTCTCTCGCGAGAAGCTAAAGAAGACCATCGATGAGCTGCTGAAGGAGCGCCAAGCCGTGGAAGGTCTCCTTAAGTAAAGCAGACTAGTCAGCAAGTCCATGTTCGCCTTTCCAGCGCCAAGCATAGTCTGCCCGCGAGCCCGGCTTGGGAGTGGGGGCAGTGGGCGCTGCAACCAGGGGAGTTTCTTTGTAAACTGGGGTGCGAGGGTGGTAGACTGCCATCTGCATTGGCTTGTCATAGCTGAGCAAAGGCAGAGTCTGCAGCATGGAGCTTTTCGAAAACTCCGCTGAAGACGCTTTCTTCATAGCCAGCATGGAGCGGACTTGCCGGGAAGCTCTGTGGTTGGGCGTGACGTCAGCTGACTTGGCTTCCAAAGCATCCGGCGGAAGTAATTGCATAGGCAAGGGCTTGGATCTTCGAGCGACGTGCAGTTTGTAGGTGCGCTGCTGACGTAGCCAGGGACTAGAGTCTGTGAGGGACTGCGAAACTGCATGTCGAGTGAGTAGTAGGGGAGACGGAGCCTTGGAGTAAGACTTAGTTAGTATCGGGGAGGGAGTAGTGGCAGTAGACTGACTCAAACTGCGGGTTTTCTTCGAAATCGGAGTAGCAGTTCTAACGTTTATTTTGATGACTTCGATAGGAGGCGCAGGCTGCCACAGGACTTTCTTGCGGCGGGAGTGAGATCGCAGGGTTGTGGAGTCTTCTTCAGGACTGGCAGTTTCTACGATAGGGAGGAGGACTGGAGGGGGAGAGGGAGGAGGCGAAGGCTGCTTCAGCACTGTTATGCGCACTGGAGCTGTCCCATTTCCTGCCTTTTTCAGTGATTCCGCTCCCATACTTTAGTAATTTGCAAGTAGAGCAATCCCTTTAGGTGGGGTTAGTGGGTTATTCACACCGGATAGACAGACTGCCTAGGCTAGCTACTAGTCCAAGCGTCCCTAGTGATGGAGTACGTCCACAGGCGAGATTCATTGAGAAGGTAAACGGAGTCTTGGTCCCGTAGTCCTGAGCTTCGGAAGGACTGGCCTCCCGAAGCTGCTCGCTTGACGCTTTCTCCTGTACTTAAATTCAACTCATACGCACGCACACCGCAGACCAATATCTGTCTATCCCCCAAGTAGGCAAGACCCAGGAGTCGCCCTGGCTGTGGCAGGGAGTAGGGCAGTAGACTCCACGTGCCCAGCTGAAACCTCTCCACTGAGTTTAAGTTCTCCCAGTCACTCTGGCCAGGCCGCCAGCCTCCCAGCACATACCAAGTCCCCTGGACTTCCACAGAGGAAGCAGCTGAGCGTCCGACGAAGAGCGAAGTCAAAGGCGTCCATTGGTCTTGCAGTACGAGTGCACTATTGCTAGGTACGTGTTCGAGATTAGTGCCGCAGGCCAAGTGCACACTTCCTTGGACGATGCACATTGTGTGGTATTTGCGACCTGCTGGTAAGGGCGCTCGAGTCTGCACTTCCCCGCTGAAAGTCACATCATAGCATTGTCGAAAATCGGAGCTACAGCCTGCGATTAAGATAGACTTCGGGCATACCACCACACGGCAGGATTCGTTGAGGAAGGGAAGCTGAAAGCGCTTTGTTACCTTGCTTTGTACTTGATATGAAACCAGTTGTCCTTCCTCCGCATTCACCGCTGCTACATGAGTCCCGCTACTCTCACTTTCCTGGAGAGTCAGCAGTAGCCCTTGCAGTGAGCACTTGCCTAGAGCCGCAGTGTAGCTGGCAGCGCTAGAGACCAGGTGGGAGACACCGTCCATATCCTGAAATGTGAAGCGCAATGGGGGAGCAAGGCGATAGGCGGTAATTGCTTCTTGTTCCAGAGATTCGAAGGAGGCAGGTGCTGGCTGCAAATCCAGAACTGGCGAATTTGCGAGGCGAATAGTGACGTTTACCGGAAAGTCGTGCTCCATTGTATAGAGCTATTCAACTTACAAACTCTGAGTTCCACCCGTACTAACATTAGCCTATTCATCGGTCCATCTCACACGTTTGCCGTTTTCCCACACTCCTCTTCTCGACGTGCCGTCCGGGTAGGTGTAGACTCCAGGACCGTGCTGCTGTCCCAGCCTCCACTGGCCTTCGTACTTGCGTCCATCTGTCCAGGTGTAAGTCCCTTCCCCGTGCTTTTTATCGTCCTCATACTTGCCTCTGTATCGACGACCGTCTATCCATGTATACTCTCCCCGGCCTGACATCATGTTGTTCTCCCAGTCACCTTCGTATTTGCGACCGTCGGGCCAGGTGTAACAGCCCTTGCCTGAGATCTTGTTATCCAGCCATTGACCCACGTATTTCGCCCCATCGCCCCAGAAGTAGGAGCCGAAGCCGTGCTTTTTCCCCTGGACATAATAGCCTTCATAGCGGTTCCCGTCAGGCCAGGTTTCAGCTCCATACCCATGCTGCAAGTCCTCTTTCCAGTCTCCTTTGTACTGAGAGCCGTTGGAGTGGGTATATACACCGTACCCATTCGCCTTGTCATTTGACCACATGCCTTCATAGACGTCTCCATCAGCGTGGTAAAAGACTCCCTGGCCCTGCGCCTTGTTTTCCCTCCACTCGCCCACATACTTCGCATCATCCGGCCAAGTCTGTTCTCCATGTCCTTCCCTAGCACTTCCTCTCCATTCCCCCACATACACCGCTCCATTCTGAAAAGTATAGGCAGGCCTCACTTCCCTCTCATTCAGCGCAAACGAAACATTGCCCGACTCCAGTCTTTCCGCCTGAGTGAAGTACCTGCCACTTTCCCTCTGCATCTTACAGAGGTGCTGGCACAGCTTCCTGTCCTGGTAGCCTCTCCACACTGCTTGGATCTTAACCACTTGAGTGAGGTGCTGAGTGCAGCGCTTGAACAGGTCTTGTTTGCGCTTGGACTGGGGACTGAGGAAGTTGAGGCGGGCTTGGGAACTGAGGAGACCTGCGGATTTTAGGCCGCGAGTAGAGGCTTTCAGAGAATCGGCTTCTGTGAGTTCCAGGTGGAGTTCGTTTTCTTTGTTGTCGCAGGAACAGAGAGAGCAATTCGTCTGGCCCATTTTGAAAATATAACAGACTGGATTCGCCTTGAAAATACGTGTTCTCTGCTCCTCTTGCAGTCTACTTGCTACTGTACAGCCTGTATTGTGAGTGGAATGTATGCGAATCAAACCGGATATTGAAATTAAAGGATTTCTTCACAATGATAATGAGCTAAATCAGACATAAGGACCCTATATTAGTGCTTGCAAAGAAAGACCTCGACACTACTGATAGACTTGGCCAATGAGTACAAGCGAATGACTGTATAGGATGTGTGAAAAGCTCACTAACATGTGCACGCCTAACATGATTCCAATGCACAGGGTCACAGACTGAGCCCACTAAGCTACGGCTTAGGCGTAGAAGTGGTAGTCGAAGCTGTCCTTGTCCGTGATATTGAAGTGGACGGTCTTGTGGGCGACGGTGTAGCTCCAGGAGTGGGGAGAGCCGCAAGAGCCTTCACACAGGGCGAACTCCACTTCATAGTGGCCCTTGTTCCAAGGGTTGTCCTTGGTGGGCTTCGCTTCGAACTGGAACTTCGCAGAGTACATGCCTGGGGCTTGGTCCACCAACAGGTCGGAGTCACCGAGGTCGAAGGCACCGGGGCCGTTAACACCCACTGCCATTTCACCTGTGGCGATTTCGCTAGTGGTGTTCCAGAAGACCTCTACGTCGAACTTCGTATGAGCCGGACCTTCCTTCGGGTGAACTGTCATGTGGGTGATCTCAGCCGCTGCAGTCTTCGTCTTGCCACATACATCAATGGCCATGCAAGACCACACAGGGTCGGGATCCGCCCAGTCCACTGCCTTCATGAAGACGTCCAGACCGACAGCTGCGCAGAGCAGCGTGCAGCCCACCTGCTCCAACTCATTGGGCAGCTTTCCACACAGGTCTTGGCAGCTTCCAATGACACCTGCATTAGAGATGATGTTGAGCAGTTCGTTGATGATCTGCCCCATCAGGGAGATACAGGTGGGGCAGAGACTGTTGCTGCCTTGGAGAGGAGCGGGGGCGCTGGCGGACAGGGCCAGGAGGAGGAGAAGCACAGCCACACCTTTCATCTTTTATTCCTCGCTACCTTGGACTAATTGATGTCTATAAGTCAGAGGCCCACTGTGCACAAGATAGAAACCGTGTGGTGAAATGTGACAAATAAGCACTATATGGCAGGCGAGATAAATGCTATGAGAGCCAGACGTAACAGAAGAAGGAGAGAAACTGCCCATCCACAGATACATAGGAGATAGACAGTGTGGGAAAGCCGCCTATTTGCGAGTGCTTCCATATATGGACATAGAGAAAAACTGCTTCAGAGGCTCTAAGGATAGTCTACTCTGGTGACTTTCAACCAAGAAATCAGTTCCTACCTATAGCGAAACTCGAAAAGCATCAAATCCTGCTGAAAGTCACTGGCAGATCAGGCATTTGAAGCCCAGTCTAGCAGATAGTTCGCATACTTTCAGAGATTTCGAGCCTACCACCTCATTACAGGACTACTTACTCGTCTCTCTCCTGCGGAAACAGCTCTGAGAAGCCGTACATAAGTCGCTGCACCAGCGGCTCGCTTTCCAGGAACTGAATATGAGCCGCCCTGCCAATCACCGAGTCCACAGAGTCGCTTTCCAGGTCGAAGTGGACATCTACTCTGAGCAGACACTGTAGGTCAATAGTCTGCAGAATGCTCTGCACCATTTCCGAGTACACAGAGCCCATCACAGGGTCTGCAAGTGTGTCAGGTCCCAGCTGCACCCTTGCAGACTCGAAAGGCGCGTAGTTGTCTTGGAAGGACCCAAAAAACAACACATATCTAAAATCACCCAGTCCCTCATACTGGGAAAGAGCATAGAGTGCGCACTTCCGAGGGTCTGTGTTGTCCTTCATTGTGACTTGGTTGAGACTTAGCGAGTTCTTAATTTTCTTCATCACCCACAGGCCTAAGTCCACCAGTGTAGACGACTTCGTGATGTAGCCCAAGTGGGGAGTGGACAAGGTCACCAGAAAGTGCAGTTTCCTCCTCAGGTCTGAAAGCAGTGGCAGCGCCGCTCTTATCACCAATCCGCCCATCGAATGTCCAATGAATGACAGCCTGTCCAGGCTGTCCCCAGGGAAATAATCATGCACAAAGGTCTGTGTCTCAATCGCTAGTTTCCTCCCCATCACCAGTATATCCCCATCAGCACTTTCCTCCTCGTTTGTGTGTGCACTGTAGACGTGCACTTCAGGGTGCTCCACGAGTATTTGGTTCCGTAGCTTCCGCACGTCGAAGGAAGTGCCTCCGAAGCCGTGCACTAAAACCACTAGATGGCGCTTTATGGGCTTGCCTCTGGGGTAGGAAAAGCTGTGCAGGGGGAAGTCGCGGGTGGTGGAGTCGGAAAGGAAATCTGGGAAAAAGATTGGACGGTCGGAAGGGCCGGAAAGGAGGGTCAGGTTTTCCACAGGACTGTGCAAAACTGACAGGAATTCTACGCTTTTGCGCTGTTTCTTTGCACATTCAGCGTGCAATTGGCCCAACGCTTCAGGCGCCAAATCGCTGGTTTCGGGCAAAGACAGGATCGATAGCGAGCTTTGCGCAAGCTGCAAACTGATGTATTTCCGAAAAAGCGCTTCACACACCTTACCCGGGTGCTTCTCCAGCACTGCAAGTATATAGTTAAACACCGACTTCGAGTACTCAGCAGTACTCTGCATCACAGACACGATTTTGACGACTACATTGGCACACATATGCGAAGCCACAGAGTCACTAAAGCACTGCGCCTCTGGCAAGGCAAGAGAGACGGGACAGGCCACTTGCTCCTCGCAGTTCTCCAGGCTTTCCAAGACCTGTACACGCAGGCGCTCTGTGGCAGCAGCGAAGGGCAGTACGTGCTGTGCGTAGGCGCGGTTGGTGGCTTCAGTGCCTACGAATTCCCGGAAGCTGCCTTTGGAGGGGAATAGCGCTTTGCTGAGGTCGCTGACACTGAGGGGTTTGGTGGAAGACAGGCTGGTGGGGAGGATGCGGAAGTGGGTGGCGAGTGCAAACACACTGCAGCCGAGGGTGGAAAAGTGCATGTCGTCGAAGTTAATTCTGAAGAACTCCGCCAGCCCTCCACACGGCCTGTTCAGTCGATACTCCGCCACCGACACCGACTTCATCTCTTTCTCCGGCCTCAACTCCATGCTGTCCAAGTCCACGAAGGCACTGCTCAGCACGTCACTGAACAGCAGTTCCGCCTCCAGCACCAAAGGGAAGCTCAGACAGTTGTCCAGTGTCTCGAGTTCGGTGGAAAACACCACGAAGTCTTGCAGGTGCACTTCTTCCTCACTGTAGCGGACTAACATCACAGGGGAACAGTAGGCGTGGTAGGAAGCCATGAGGTGCGAAGGAGTGAGGCAGAGGTGGGATGTGGGCTGGGAATTTGCGCCTGGGTGGATGCGAGTCGGCACAGCGAATACCTTCTAAATAGCCCTCACAGTGCCTGCAATGGCGTGGTACAGGGTCAGTCGCACCTGGTATAGTCCTTGTTGGAACAAGTCCACATTGCGGTAGGCATGCAGGAGCACTGCCACTTCCACCTTCGCACCCAACTTCACTGCCATTTCTACCAGTTAACCCACTTTCTTACATAGAGCAGACCTATTGTATGTTCCTTCCTTCCATGTCAGCCGAACTGCCCAGATCTGACCGCACCATGCTGTGCAGAGGACTGTTGTAGGGCACTATCCGAGCTCGGCGGTTGTCCTCCAGGTGACTAATGCGGCTGTCTTCATACTACGTGGGGTGTACCTTGCTAGCGCTGTCCCCTAGGCTCATGCTGCGACTATGCGACTTATTGGACACATTGATATGATTTGGCATATCAGTAACCCGGGGTTTCCAGATTAATGTCGCTTTCCACCACTTTGACAAGGCTTCACAGGCGACTTTACAAGATTTGAGGAGCCAATAGAGCAGAAAATAGACATTTGCAGTGATGACGACGAGGAAAAGACCCACTTGAGTAGTGAAGTCCAGGCTTTGGGTGAGGTAAAACAGCCCGCAGTAGATTGTCACTGTGGCCACGAGGATGCCGCGCAGTTCCAAGGAGTTCAGAATGGGAGTTTGGAAGGGCGCGGATTTCAGCTGCATCACAAAAGACACAATCAGCACCATCAGCACACACAGTGACTGTATCGGTACAGATATATTGGTGAAGAACACCGCCAATACAATAATCAGCATTTTCCTGTACAAAATGACGAATTCCCAGTAGTAGTGACTAGTCTGGTAGCCATTATACAGGAAGCCGTATCGAATTCTGGAACTGATCTGGTCTAACTGAGTCCGATGTGCAATTAAGGTAATAAGTGCGGCTGCAGGTGTTAGGGCTCCCCACAGCACTATTCCAGGCAGAGCGGCGGCCATAGCATAGCGGTAGTGCAGAGTGTCCCAACAGCGGATGTTTAGGTAGGAGGTGAGCCAGAACTCGCCGAGTTGGACTTCCTTGCAGTTGAACATGTCGAAGGCGAGGCGGACTATGCTTGGGTGTGCGATGAAGAAAAGGACCACTATGGAGTTCACTAGTTCGCACTTCAGGTAGTGAGATTTCCGCTTGAGCAGGGCAATAAGCGTCCAAAAGCAGGCGGAAAGGAACACAATTCCCAGCGGAACCGCACTGACGACTACTAATTTGAGGAAAACGACTTGCTGTTGATTGTCGCTTCGGCCGTTGTCCAGGAAGCAGTCTAGGGAAAAGACCTGTTCGCTGACATTCCCAGCACTCGCCTGGACTTTGAAGATTTCGAGGATGTAGCTGGGCCAGGCTAGGTCGAAGGTGGAAGTGACGGTCACTAGTTGCAGGTAGTTCAGGAAGATCTTTAGGTGGATGGAGTAGTGGGAACGGATGCGGTGGGCGGAAGCCAGGGACATCCTTATAATGATTGTAACTACGAGTAAAACGCCTACAGCGATGCCGACAGTTCGAAGGATATTCACACTTAGGTCAGGGCACTTTTTGCAGCCACTCAAAGACGACCTAGAAAAGCCACTAATGCATCCATTGCACATATTTCCGAAATAGCCGTTCAAGCAAATCCCCACGACCGACTCAGAAGAATTACTCGAGCCTAGACAAGAGTCCGGATTCGGGCATTTCCAGAGTCGAGGAGAAGTGGCACTGGCCCGCCAGTACCCGGACTCAGGCAGTAGCATGTCCCTCCCAAGACACAAAGCTCCAGTGGGACAGTCACTGCACCCTGTGTCCGGCTCCAAACTGTATTGGCCGGATGGACATTGGTAACAGAGACGCTCGAGTAGGGATTCGCCGGCCTTACAGAGTCGCATTGACACTGGGATGTATAGATCCGTGGAAGCGGGGAAATCGCGAATAGCCTTCTCTCGATCAATTCCAGTAGTTTGCACTATGAGTGCCGTGGAATTGCCAGGCGCTGCCGTGATTTGAAAGGAGGAGAATAGAAACACTCCCTGCACTGCCATAACTCGTGTATTGCCTGTGACCGTACTGTTGAGAGGGTATGCAGGGAACAGGTCTGCCAAGCTGCTGCTGTCAGTTTTCACCACTTCTCCATAGTGGTCCACTAAGGTCACGGTCACATTGGTCTCAGCAGGCTGTCCACTGGGGACCTTAGAGAGGGTTAAGTCCAGTGGAACAGGTCTTAGCTGCACTGCGAAAGAAGCAATGTCGGGGCCGTATTCAGCCCTATTATTGAGGAATTCCACCTCGAATATAGTGGGTTGGTAGTCAGTCCACACTATTGCGCCGCCGTTTCTGACAGCGGAATTCCCCTCAAATCGGCATCGCACTATTTCAAAATCGCATCTAGTCGATTGGCTGCAGGTAAGGGAAAGCGCTCCTCCATCACCAGCTGCAGAGTTATTGAGGAAAACTGAGTCGCGCAGGAGACAAGAAGTGTCTTTGCAAACCACAGCGCCTGCAGCCCTTCCAGAGTTGTGCAGAAACGAAGAGTTGGAAACTACCGCAGGAGTGAGGGAGTAGAGGCTGAGAGCCGCTGCAGTAGTTGCGTGTATGTTAGTAAAGACTGAGTTGGATATAGAGATTTGCAGACAAAAGAAACAAGAAAGTCCTCCGCCTTCCTCCCCCCAGCCGTTCGCGATGTAGGTAAAATTGAGGAAAATCAAAGAGCGCTCCGCTGCTATTGCGCCATTTGTGAACTGCTCAATATGCGACCTTACCAGCATCCCCCGGCTTTCTGATAGATACACAACTCCGCCTACTGCCCTGCTAGTCCTCATCTCAATGAACTTCGAATCTCTCACTTCCATAGTCGACTCCGCAAACAGCATAACAGCAGTGCCGATACTCGCCTGCAAGTCTCTAAACAAGCACTGCGCTATATACACCTGCGAAGACCCTGCGTATATCCCCGCTCCTCGGTCAGTCACAGTGCCGCTTTGGAAGGTCGTTCTCACTAGGAAAAGAGAGGAAGAAGCCGGAGCGGAAATGAACGCGCCCTTGACTGCTGTTTGTGCACTGAACAGGGAGTCGGAAATGTGGACTTCTGAGAGATAGACGAGAAGGCCAGGACTGTCGCTGGCAGTGTTTTTGCTGAGGGTGCAGTTGTGAAGGGTGAGGTTGGAGGTTATAATGCTCAGAGCTGCGGACTGTGCGGAGTTTCGCAGAAATACGGAATGCTCAATAAGGTGGGGAGGTTCTAACCCTCCGGAGAAGAAATACACCACTGCTCCTTGCTCAGCGGAATTCCCTTCAAAATACGACTCACTGATAATAAGCTGCGCCAATTGGTCTGTATACACCGCTCCACCCACTCCATTCACAGCATTCCCTACGAAGCTGCACTTCTCCAAGCGGACCACACTCTGCGAACTCACAAACAGCGCCCCGCCAGTGCTGTTTCCTCGGTTGCTTTGAAAGACGGTGGAGGTGAGGACTGCTTGGCTGTGATAGAGAATTGTGAAGGCAGGTGCTCCGTCACTGGCTGTGTTGTTGGCAAAAAGGGACCTGGAGTCAGTCCAGCGGGTCCGTTGCAGGAAGAAAGCCTTGCCCAGGTTATGTCTGACTACCAAGTCCGAGCTTTCCCCTTCAGTGAATGAGTCCTGGTTGCTAAACCCCACCAAGTAAGTCCCACTATTGAACTCCAGCACTGAGCTGGCCAAAGCAACCCTCGAAGGCAAATTCCCAGCAGAAGCGGGGTGCGCGGCTAACAGCACTGCATAGGAACTGCCCGTGTTATTGCGAAACACTGAGTCCTTAATAATCAGCACTCCACTCAGGAAGGAGGTATGGATGCAGGCATTGGCTGCGGAGTTCCCTAGGAACTGGGAGTTTTCAATATAGCTGGAAGCGGTAAGGCGGACTGAAGTCGTTATAAGGAGGCAAGCGCCTGTCCTTGCGCTGGTATTCAGCGTGAAAGTGGACCTTGTAATTGAAACTTGAATAGGCACAGGCGTGATTTGCAGGTCTGTAATGGTCACAGCCGCGCCCACCACAGACCAATTATCGTGAAATTGCACCTCAGTAAGGCTAAGAAGCGCCGAAAACTGCAAAGGACTGAAAACCAATCCCGCCGCAGTCTGCCCAATTGCCCTATTTCCCCCAAACACCGAGTTGAAAACCGCAATCGAACCCACACTTTGCAACACTCCGCCATTCGGCAGTGCATTTCGCAGGAAAAGAGAGTCAGAAAGGACAATAGGAGATGCAGTGGAGGAGAGACGGACTACTCCCAGTCCTGTGGAGCCGGTGCTGTTGTTGCTTTCCACCCTTAAGTTGTGCACTAAAGCAGTGCCTGAGGTAGTGAAGTCCAGCAAGGCGCCGCTGTCCAGGGCTATTGCTTGGTTTGCTCGCATTGTTAGTGCCTCTAGAGTAGCATTTCCTTGCATACCAAGAGCCAGCAGGCCTGCTGTACCCGCCCAACACTGGTTGCCCTCGAAAGTGCCGTTTTTCAGCACCACCCCGACCACATACTCCAAAAACACCAAACTTCGGCAACTGCTTATTTTCAGTCCCACTGCCAATCTCGACAAATAGGCGTCTTTTTTTCCCTGAAAATACACTAAAGTGACCTTGTTAAATTGCCCATTGATATCCCCGCCCTGCACCACTGTTATTCCACTAATCTCCACATTCGGCAGAGTGGAGATATGCAGAAGTCCGTGGCCGTACACAGAGGAGGACGTGAAGGTAATGTTGGAAATCCGAATGGAACTAGCGGGAAATAGGACTGAAATACGAGTGTTTTGGCTAAGGACGGACATATATTTGCCTTGAATAGCCTGGGAAGTGAGAGGGCGCAGACTGGCCAGTAGCAGCATTCCGTCAGACATTGACAGGTCTGACTCGAAGGAGAAATTGGCAATTTGGGTGTTTTGAATGTCGCCTTGGAAGGAAATGGACAGTAGAGAGTTCCCTGAGTTGTGTTCGAAACTGCAGTTACACAGATTTAGGTGGGGTGAAGCGAAATAGAGCAAATTGCCTGCGGAGTCCAGGTCTTTGGGCAGCTTTACATCGGACTTTATTCGCACTAATTGTCCGAAATTCATATAAAACCTGCAATTTCTCATCTCAAATTTCACGAAATTCTCCAAATAGACCAAACTGCCCTCCTCTCCCACGATGTTATACCCAAATTCCGACCTTTCAAGTATCAATTCCCATATATTGGTGGCAGAAAAGAAGCCGCCATACTGCGTATCTGCCTGATATTCATATCCATTGTTAAGTAGCTCCGTATGCACTTGGGAAAGGAGAATTGAGCCGGAAAGACTGGGACTATTTTGCCGAATTAGAGCTATATTTACCACAATATCGTAAAAAGTCACATTTTGGAGGGTCAAAAAGCCCGTTGAAAAGGAAATTATACTTCTGAATTGCTGCTTAAAGCCTAAAAAGTGAGAATTCGCAATCGTGACATTCGTATTTTCCTCAATATTTATGAAGGAATAAGGGGAAAACGCATCACAAAGGCTTTGCGGAGCAAAACTCCCCTCTAATAAGCGACTTTGTCTATCATCATATAGCACTCCATTGCTAGTAAAGACCCTGGGACAGTAGTAACACAGGGCAGTTGCGCAGTCTGCTAGTAGGGTGGTATTGCCTATAAAGACGATATGGGAAAACAGCACTTCTCCGCGGAGATGGAGTACTACAGGTGCAAGGTTGTTAATTGTTATATAGGCGAATTGGTCGGAAATGCAGGCTGGATGGTCGCTTTCGCTGCAATATAAGGGACGGATTTCTATTCGGACATCAGTGGCATAGGGGAAAATCTGGTATAGTTCGTCGTAGGACCAGTGACGCAGGTAGGAGTTGGCCAAAGGCTGGTCCAGTACATGCACTCCGTTCAGCAGTGCGAAGTGCACAAAATGACTGTGCGCCGCTGTAAAGGCATAGGAAAGGGAACTAAAAGGCTGCTCAAACGACCCCACATTCTCACTCTTTTGGTCAGTCGACACATAGAAAACCACCTGATTTCCTAGTGTGGACTGGTCCGGGCCAATAGAGCAGAAGTACGGTATGAGCGGATCCTCTATGAAGGAAACTGGACAGGTAGTCAAGCAACTCGCATAGAAGTAGTAGAAGCCTGCAGAGCACACAAAGCAGTTTTCATCATCACACAAGTCACAATTCGCGTAGTACAGACAGTGCGAGTCGCAGTTGCCATAGCTGCTCCAACATGAGGCCTGGTATGCACATTCAGGCACACATTCAGTGAAAGACAGGCGCCAAAGGGGTAAGGTGCAGGGAGGGTTGGGAATTGCGCAGAAATCTTCGTAGAAGTACTGGGCAAGAGGAGACTTGAAATAGCCCTGCATGGTTCTGAAAGTCACTATCATTTGCTGGTCGGTGCAGTGAGTGTGGCCTGGCATTGCGTCGTAGCCACAAGTAGGCACCAAGCAGTCTGCCTTGCAAGACCCGAAGTCACTCACATCGCAGCGGGGCGCACAGCCACAGTCCAGTCCGTCCCATTGGCACGCTTCTGTATTGCATTGCAAGTCGCAGTTGTGATTACCGATCATCGAAGCGAAACAGCCGACTGCACAATCACCCTGAGTAGAGAGTACGCAGCGATAATTGTCGAATTGGCAAGTTGGGGAGATGCACGCTTCATCGCAGACGGCATTGTTGAGTAAAGACTGGAGGCAGCCTGGAGCACAGTCACAGTCGACTTCATCCCAACTACAAGCCTGCACATGACAAGTCTCTTGGCACTCTCCATCCCCCACCATAGTCGGGAAACAGCCCTGCGCACATTGTCTACTCAGGCAGTCCTTTCCATCATAATTGCAAGCTGCATTCCAGCAAGCTAAATCGCATACCGAGTTGTTAAGCATTGATAGGAAACAGTCAGTTGCACAGTCTCCGCAGTCTCCGCCGTCATAGAAACACTGCGGAGTACTGCACTCACTCTGACATGCACCATCTCCTAATAAGGATAGAAAGCCTAGGTGGACCTTACACCCTTTATTGCAAACTCCGCATTCTCCTGCATCCCACCCACACTCTGCATGGTTGCAAGTCCGGTCGCACCCTGCATTCCCCAGCAACTCTAAGCTGCAGCCTAAAGCTACGCAGGCTAGCAAGCAGTCGCTAGCTTCGAAGCCTTCACTTTCTTGTGCGGAATCGAAACCGCAAGGAAGACTCATACAGGGCAAGTCGCAGAGACCGTCTCCGAGCTAGATAGTGAGTACCCAGGAAGCGGGGCAGAGGTCTGAGTGACAGCGGAGAATCATGGCTGCCTGTAGGCTGAGGAGGAGCGCCACTACACAGAGTTTCACCATTGATATAGGAAGAAATTTCTGAGACTTCATTGAGACACCGAGATGGGCAGAGGATGAGATAACGGATGTACCCTTCCAAAGGCGTACCACCTGCAGGGTTAGATATCGGTAAAACTGCAGAATTTCTCAGCTTCCAAAGCTCTAAACTCAATTTCCAGCGTTGATGAGTGGAAATATACTAGCGTGTGATCACAAAGACTGTGGCTATTCCTATTCCGAAGCAGTACAGCGGCTTCCTACTTAGTCCTCACAGCTCTGCACTGTTTAAGGCCTGTGTCAGTCCCTATTGCAATTAATGGAGCCTGTTGCTTCGGACAAGTCGGAGGGACAAGCTCCAGCCCAGCCCACTGCCTCCGAGCCTGTGTCTACCGACCTTCCAGTCTCTCCCCCGGCTCCAGAGTCCCTTCCCACTACCTCTGAGGCTTCCCAAGCCCCGGCGTCAGAGGCCGCAGTCCTGCCCTCTGCTCCCGTCCCAGAAGCCACTGCTCCCTCAGTCCCTGCAGAGGAGCAGAAAGCCGAGCGCGACCTGATTGTCCAGGAAAAGGCAGCCACCAAGGAAATTGAGAAACTCAATGGACCGACCAAGGACTGCGCAGTGGCCCTGCTAGCCCTACAGAGGCAGCGGGACCAGCTCTTCCACGAGTACTTGGCTGAAATCAGAGCTTTAGAGCTACGCTTCCATGACAAGTACCAGCCGCTCTATGAACAACGCAAGGCCACGCTGGCCCAGCACTCGCAGGGGGAAGGGTTCTGGCTGAAGACCTTGCAGGGGAATATGATGGTGAAGGGGTACATCTTTGAAAAGGATGAGGAGTTGCTGCGGTTCTTGGTGGACATTCGCTGTGTGGAGTACTCCAACAATGACGACTTCTCACTAGAGTTCATGTTCGCTGAAAACCCCTACATCTCCGACTCCGTCCTGACCAAGAAGTTCATCCACGACGTAGACACCGACCTCATCAAGGCCGAAGGCTGCGAAATCCACTGGAAAGGCGAAAACTTCACCGAGAAGAAAATCAAAAAGAAGAAGTCGAAAAAGGGCAAAACGCAAACCATCGTAAAGACAGTCCCAAACCCCAGCTTTTTCACCTTCTTCGCCACTAAGACTGAAGACGACCACGAGTGTGAAGATGAGGAATGCGATGATGAGGGGGATATGCACCTGAACATGCTGGAGGATGATGAGGACTTGGGGGTGGAAATCAGGGATGAGATCATTCCCAATGCGCTGCTCTTCTTTTTGGGAGTGAGACAGTCTGAGGATGATATGGAGGGCATGGAGATAGAGGAGGAGGACAGTGATGAGGAGGGGGAAGAGCACAAGCCGCAGCGCAAGAAGTCCAAGGGAGACAAGGAGAAGAAGACGGTGGACGCAGCTGGCAAGGGCAAGGACGAGTGCAAGAACCAGTAGCTCTCGGTAGGATTGGGCACAGCAGTATGGGCGAGACCAGTCCTCGTCAGAACGTCCTCAGAACTCTCTTAGAAGTCTTCCAGTGGCTGAGTCTCGCAGAGACCATGACCCAGGCAGGACTAGTGTGCAGAGACTGGCTGCAGGCCGCGAAGTCACAGGAGCTCTGGATTTGCTATTATCACCGGACCTTTGGTAGTCAACCACAGGGGAGTTCCAGTGCACTGGGTCAGTTTGAAGCTGTGATGAGACAGCGAAGACTCATATGTCTGGTGTCGAAGGCGGATGTGAAGTTCGTGCATGTGGAGACACAAGAGACCAGATGTGTGTTTATGCCGGAAATACAGCGCTGTCGATACGCCTCCTGGCTCACTCTGCCGCTAGGAGATGTCCTTCTCTGTGGTGGTGTATTGGTCCCAAGCAAGACCTACCTTTCCTCAGTATTCCGCCTACCATATATGTCGGGGACGAGTCTCAGTCTCCCCTCTATGCTGTCTACGCGGGCAGGAGCCGGCCTATGTCTCCACAAGTCTGTTTTATACGTCTTTGGCGGCGACAACCCACACAACCTTGCCTCCAGCGAATGCTACCCGTTCCATTCCAGTCGCTGGGAGCAGCTCCCGGATATGTTCATTCCCAGGCGATCCTTCACTCCAGCTCTCTACAAGGAGGATATATACTTGGCGGGGGGCGGGGGTAGTCTACGCACTATTGAAGTCTTTCATATTGCTTTGATGGATTATGATGCGCTACCAGTTGCTCTGCCTTATGTAGACTCTTTGACTTGCTCACTAGTGGTCGGCACTCGTCTGGTTATTCTGACTCGGCAGAAAATGCTGTCTTGGGACATCGGCGGTACTGAGGACTTGCAGGAAATCGGCACTGTGCCGGGACTGTTCTGGTTCTCTCCCGCAGGAGTGACTGCTACAGCTTCCAACAGCTATATTTCGCCCTACTACGACAATGCGATATACGTCCTTGACCACCGCTCCCTCTCCTTGGCCAAAGTATTTGGCAGTCCTAGTAGTCCCTAGTTATTTAATGTATGTCCATGAACTGCTTCTGCCTCGCACTACGCAAACTCCAACTTCCAGCGACTCTCTAGCAGCCGTAGAAGACGCAGCCGGCCAGTGTCTACTCCAAGGTAGACCACTACAAGCCACAGACTACATCCAGCAAGCAATCGACCTACGCAGAGGCCTAGACCTGGAAGTCTTCAGTCCCAGCTGCCTAGCCTACATCCAAGCTTCAGTGAAGGCAGTGGCCGCAGTGGCAATGGGTATGCTAGAGACTGGAGACGTGAATCTAAGTCTGCAAGTATTGGAGCGGCTGGAAGAAGTGCTGAAGGGCTGTCCATTGGCTGCGGTCGTATCAGAGAGATGCGCGGTTCTAAACAACCTGGCCTGTGCGTGTCGCAAGGCTGAGCAGCTCCCAGTGGCCAAGCGGCACTTGGCGAAGGCGCTCCGTCTGTGTGAAATATTCAAAGACACAGAAATGGACAGGGCCGGGACACACCTCAACATGTGTGCAGTGCTTTCCAACTTAGGCAGACACGGGGCTGCTTTGGAGTACGGGAAGAAGGCAGTGCAGTACGCGCAAGAGGAAGTCATCGGGAGGAAGTCGCTGGATGGGGATGAAGACAGCAAGCATGCGATCAAGGTATTGGCGGTCGCGTATTTCAATGTAGGCGCGGAGTATGAACACTTGACTGCTTACATCACTGCGCTGGACTGGTATCGGAAGGCAGTGACGATCATAGAGAATAGTGATATAGCGCCGCTCAAGGAGATGCTGGAAACACTGATAAGTGCTTGCAGAGCCATGCGACGGAAAGCTGCAGAAGCCGCTAGTCACCCTGCCAACTCCTCTATCAGCCGCTCTAGGCCTGCAAGTGCTCAGGTCAATAGGCGCTTGCCTGCTGCCCGGCCAGTCTCCGCCTCCCGTCCATCCAGTGGACGGAAAGAAACCAAGTCCAAGCGCAGACCTTCCAGTTCCAAAAGGACGGTTCCAATGCCTCCGCTGAGTGCTACAAGACACAGACAGACGCCGTTGTCGGTGACTCCGCAGCCTGCAGGCGAAGAGTCAGTTTCGTCGACGAAGTCAGGGAAAAGACTGATGACGTGCATACAGTGGGCGGAGACGGAGCCGGCGGCTTCGGGGTCTGATTTGGACTCGTTGTCGAAGATGGGGGTTATGGACTTCCCGGAAGAGGAAAAGCCGAGGAGAGTCGTCAGAGTCAGAGGCAACAAGAGAAGGCCAGTGGAGGGTCGAACTGAAAGGCCGGAAAGTGTGGGAATGTGGGGTAAACCCCCTCCATCCGGAGAGCTGATAGATGACTGGGGCGATAGCAGCAGTCCACATGAATCCAAGCCTGTGACTCCCCCTGCCCATACTCCCACCGACCTTCCCGCTCCCTCCATTCGCACCAGTCTTGCAAAGCAGCCCACCAACCTCCTTCTCCTAGCTATCAGTCCAATCCCCCCTCTCCCTATTCCCACGCAGCCTGCCTCTACTCCTCCTACTGAACTGCCTTCTTTACTGCTCCACCAGTCCGCCGCCAAGCTGCAAGCCTTCCTCAAAGGCAGAGCCGCAAGGAACAAAGCGAAAATGCTGCTTATCGCCAGTCACCGCAGAAGTCAAAGAAAGGTGCTGTCTCGCCTGGGGAAGCGATTCCTTAATGAGACTTATGGGGTAATAACCGCCTATGAACTGCCTGCGAAACTGCTATTTGTGCTAGGGTCAGACAGTAGTTTTGAGTGCGAAATCGACAAACCGATAAAATTCGACATACAAAAACTGCTCCTAAACATCGATTTCGACGGTCAAAAGCTCTTCTTTCCCTCACCGATTCCCTCCCCTGACCCCGTTTCCCCTCTACTTCCGAGCCAAATCACTCCCGCAGTGGTCACTCGAATCACGCAAGTGCAAGCCTTACTGCGGGGCAACATCGCTAGACGCCTATTTGCCCTTTCTCAAGCGAAAATCAGCAAAGAAGCGGTCCGCAAGCGAGTTTACAGAGTAGGGAAACAGCTCAATGGCAGTACTTTCGGCCTTTTGACTGTGTACCGTCTGGGGCCGGATTTGGTGGAAATAGTGGTTGAGACTGCCTCTGCGGGTAGGGAGTTTGGGCTAAGTGTGCCGTTTGGTGGGGAAAACTATGAGGAATTGGCGAAAAGGGTAAAATTCAATGGAGCAGCTGTAGTGCTGAGCAAGGACAAGCCTGTACCGAATGCGGAAAGGCCAATAATACCCAGAAACCCGATAAAAGAGCAATTTCAGCCTCCAAAAGAACCTTCAAAATCATATATTCATACAGAAGAGCCTGAAGACTTGACCATTCCCCAGTCCAAAGCCGCTGTTCAAGCCGCCGTCCCTTCCTTTCAGCAGTCATCCGACCAAATAACCAGCGAAGCAGACCAAAGTCGAGTGGAAAAGACCGTAGTTCTCCTGACTCAAGGCGAAAAGACGCTTTTAGGCTTCCAATATCTGGTTTCTGTGAGTTTTCACGAGAATTTCCGCGAATTTGAGTTGGAAGCGGAGGCGATTTCCCTAGGCGCGCCCCTGCTGCACCCTGCACGTGTGGGGGAAACTGCGATTCAGCAGGATTTCGGCCTGTCCCTGTCTATGGACCTAGCGGGCATAGCGGAAATGCTGCTAGCCACTTGCTCGGCCGTCAAGTCACGCCTCTTAGTGGCTTCCTAATGTAGTACAGCTGAGGCTTAGCCGATTTGTACTTAGATATTGTTGGGAATAGACAAAAGTGGTACTTTATCGAGATCATTCAAAGGCCAATTTGTGTGAGTTGGTTGAGAATTAAGCCTTGAAACTCTCTTTTCATTTATATGTTTTTAACTTGGGCACAGGCTTGATGCATCTTTGGTGCCTCTTTTAGGTGTATAAATAGAGGGAAGGACTATTGTTGTTCCTAGTGGTGGTCTGCGATGGGCATATATATTTGAACATTTGCAGGAAAGGTAAGGCAGACTTTTAGGTTTCCTTTGCCGGATATATATAAATTTAAGCGCTTTGAGGACTTAACAACACGAATTAGCTGCCTTGTGAGCCTTAAATCCCTTGAAAGCGAAAAACAAAGTTACATGAAGCCTTCTCGATATGAAAAGAATGGTGCCTTGCAGACCGCATGTCCATAGTAAGATGTCCCAGGTCCAGCCTGTCGCAGACAAAAGCATGAGAAACTTCCCTAGTTGCTGTACGGAAGCAGACCCAAACAGCAGTCTCGAAGCCTACTTGAGGATAGTGTAATCCGCCCACAAGTTCCACTGCACTGGAAGTGCTGTGACTTGCATCGCATCGAAGACACATACGGTCCTGGCTGGCCTAAGAAACGGACAGCTATTCCGGCTATGCAGTGGGGAAAGGCACTATTCTGAGTGATGTAGGCACTGCAAGGGTAGTGGTAGTGGCTATCTCCGACAATGAGTCTCAGGGAGTCGCAGTGCATGATAACGGCACAGTGTCCACATGGATTTTGGGTGCAGGGTTACAGGAAGAATGCAGGGATTTGGTAGGGGAAAATAACGTAACCACAGGGAAGAGGAAAACCCACTCCCAAGACTTTACCCTGAAAAGTGCACTAATTTCAGTGGATGGGAAGTTGGTAGTGTGGGGGAGAAGTGACAACACTGTGCGGGTTTGGTCCTTTGCAGAGGGAAAAGAGGTTGGAAGCTTTGAAGGACACAGTGACTCTATTCGGTCGTTAGCTGTTACGACTGATGCAAGGTATGTTATTTCGGGGAGTTGCGATAAAACAGTCAAAATTTGGAGCATAGAGGATAGAGAAAAGGTATGCACTTTCTCAGGACACAGCGAAAGTGTCCATTTAGTTGCAGTTACTGCGGACGGAAAGTATGTGATTTCCGGAAGTGCTGACCTCACTATGAAGGTTTGGTCCCTTGAGGAAAATAGCGACTCTTGCAGGACATAGAGGTGCGGTGAATTCAGTGGCGTTCACAAGCGATGGAAATCGCATCGTCTCTGGAAGTAGCGATAAAGCAGTGAAGATTTGGTCCATAGAGGGAAAGGAGTTAACAACTTTCACAGGCCATAGCGACTACGTCAATTCAGTAGTCGTCACGTCTGATGGACAATATGTGCTATCTGGGAGCAGTGATGAAACTGAGAAGATTTGGCCGATAGAGGAAATGGCAGATGCTATTTCCCTGCATGGACATAGCGACCCTATCAATTCCGTCGCAGTTTCAGCCGATGGGAAGCTGATAATATCCGGAAGTGATGACCAAAGTATCAACATTTGGTCACTTGAGGAAAGAGTTGAACTTGCAACTCTAACCGGACACAGCAATTCCATCAATTCAGTAGTAATCACATCTGACGGGAAATATGCAATCTCAGGAAGTGCGGACCGGACTATGAAGATTTGGTGCTTAAAAAAGTGGACAGAATTAGCGACTCTTAGCGGGGACAATGGGACTGTAATTTCAGTGTCAGTCACTGTCGATGGGAAATTTATAGTTGCGGGGAGTTCTGATGGAACTGTGAGGGTATGGTTGTTTGAGGACAGAAGGGAATTGGCGTCTCTCACTGGACATAGCGACTGGGTCAACTCTGTAGCCACCACTATTGACGGAAAATACATAATATCAGGAAGTGGCGATAAAACTGTGACAATTTGGCTGTTTGAGCAAAAACAGGAATTCGCCTCTCTCGCAGGACATACTGCTTCAGTCAGTTCAGTGGCAGTCACAGGCAATAGCCAATACGTTATATCTGGAAGTTGGGACAGAACTGTGAAAATTCGGTCACTTGAAGAAGCCACTGCAATTGCAACTCTTGCAGGATATAGCAATTCTGTAAGTGCATAAGTTGTCATGACTGATGGGAAATATATAATCTCTGGGACTTGGGATAGAGTTGTCAAGATTTGGTCGGTTGGGGAGAGAAAGGAAGTTGCGACTTTGTATGGGCATAATCGAGTAAAAGATGCAACTCCGGCCGACATGATTAAATCGCTGGCGGTAACATCTGATGGGAAATATATACTATCAGGAAACGGGGATCGAAGCATACAGATTTTGCCATTCCAATACAGGCAAGAAGTGACTATCCTCGCCAAATATAACGATCGAGTGTTTTCCGCTTCATATCTGCCTAGTGAAGATTGGGTCAATTCAGTATCTGTTACAGCCGATAGACTATACATCGTGACAGCCAGTGGCAGTAAAACCGTGCGGATTTGGTCATTTCACGATAACAAAGAAGTAGCCAGTCTTAGTGGCTACCATCGACTCCTTTTACTCAGTAGCAGTCACAAGTGAGAGGAAGTATGTGGCTTTGGGGACTCAAATCAATAGCGTTAATATCGTGGCTGTTTGGTCTCTAGAGGAAGGGAAGGAAGTGGCTTCTTTGACTGGACATACTGGCTGGATAGTTTCAGTGTTGTTCACATTTGATGGGAAATTCGTTGTCTCGAATAGTCTGGACGGCACTATGAAGATTTGGTCGATTGGGGAAGGGATGAAAATAGCGACTTTGACTAGACATAATAATAATCAGGTAAACTCAATAACAATAACAAGAGATGGGAAGTTCATACTATCCGGCAGTAAGGACAAAACTATCAGAATTTGGTCACTCGAGGACCGAAAAGAACAAATTACTCTTACAGGTCACAGTGACTCCGTCAATTCAGTAGCAGTTACATCCGACGGGAAATATGCAATTTCCGGAAGTTACGACAAAACCGTGAAAATTTGGTCCTTAGAGACCATGGCAGAAGTCGCAACTTTTTCGCCATACAAATGCAGTGAAGTCAGTGGCTGTTTCTGCTGATGGGAAGTACATTGTCTCCACCAGCTTGGATCAGACTTTGAAGATATGGTCCCTGGAGGATAGGGAAAAAGTGGCTTCGTGGGCTGGAGATGATAAAAACGTTATTTGCTTAGCAGCTTTTACAGCTGATTCTCTATCTGTTTTGTTTATGTCGGGGCAAGATGTATGTTTGTTTTCTATCTTTTCTTCTGACTTCTTATTTGAGTATCAAACCAATTCCCCTTTCCCATCTATTCCTGCTTCGCAGATATTTCGCTCGAATGCGCATAAATGGATTTCAGGCGAAGATTTATCGAATTGTGCGAGTTATTGGAATTTACGTCCTGAGTTTATTAATTCTATACATATCAGCGCTCATTTCAACAATGCGATTCGACTAGACTCTGCACTGCAGCACGGAGTCCCTATCTTTAAGAGTATTTTCGGATCGCCGGTTGCTATATCGCTGCAACGTAATGCAATTAGCTGTCTCGATGTGCTACTGAAGCACATCACAGCCCAAATATGCAAGGATCAAAGCGATTCCAGCCTATTCTGGCTCTAATTACTGATGATTTCCCGGCAATACTGAAATCCAATTCTGCGAATTTGTATCCTTTCGCTAAAAGTCTACTTTGCTCGTCTGATCCTCAAGAAATCTCTTCAATGATTTTCCCTAAATCCCACCTGCCAATAATACTCAGCCATTTCGACTTATCCATTTATCAGACTTTGACGCGTCTTCGGAACTACAACGGAGGTCTGCACCAGTCAAATTCCACCTAAGTCTGATAAAGGGGAATACATGTTTCGGGTCTTCGCCCTCATTGGAACTTCTCTCAGCTATGAGAGAGACAGATGCACGAAAAATCATGCGAACTGCATTCGTGAAAACGCTTCTAGACATGAAATGGAGACAGGCTCAGCCTGTCTTTATCGGCTTCACTTGCTGCTACGCTTTCCTTCTCATCAACTTTGTGTGCACTATATTCAGATATTGGCGCGTTGATGTCCTGTGCAGTTGGTTTATTGCTTTGAATGCACTCTTCATATTGACTGAAGTTGCGCAATGTAGTGGCTCGTTTGGTACCTATTTGCGAGAAGTTTGGAATTGGGTGGATCTATGCAGAGGCTTAATTAGTACTGTATGGGCAGCCCTGGCATTGAGCGACTACGATAATGAATACTTAACTTTGGTGGTCGTAATTCTGTGTTTCCTGCGTGGATTCACCTATTTCCGCTGCACGCAAGTTACTCGAGTCTACGTTTTCCTCACTCTACAGGTAATAGCCGAAATGTACACTTTTCTGCTTATTGTGGCCTTTTCAGTTTTCTCCTTCGGACTAATGTCTTCCGTCCTATCAAATGACCACCAAGTAACAAAGTCCTGGACTATCGCTTTTCCCCTCTTAATGGGCAATTTCGACGACTCTCAATTCAAACCTGTGGAATGGCTCGTTTTCATGTCCGCCTGCGTAATCAACGTCGTCATCCTACTCAACCTTTTGATCGCTATATTAAGCGACGCATACGAAAGTGCGCAAATGACAATGCGAGAAAACAACTATTACCAAATATTAGAAGTGTGTGTTGAGCTGGAAACGATGTGCTTTTGGAGACGTGCATTGGGAGTACCGGAAGTTGTGATGCTTTGTATGGCGGGAGCGACTGAGGTGCACAAGAAGGAGGGGAAAGTTGAGAGAGTTGAAGGAAGTGAAGAGACAATTGAGTGGAATGGAAGGGAGGTTGAGCGGAATTGAGACGAAAAAGGGCGCGTTAGATGCGAAATTGGAGACAATTATTGCCTTACTTAGAGGCAGTTCTGAAGTCTAAAGCAGTAATCACTTGGAAGTATGTTGTTTTACCTGTTAAATCCATTGGTTGCTCTCTCCTGCATTGAATGCACCCGAGTTCTTCTAATAACAATAGTAGAAAGCTGCAACATTCAATTAGTCCCTTTAGCTGATTTTATTTCCGCACGATTTTACCCTGCAATTCAGCGATTCTTACCTAATGATTACTCAGAGAAATAACTCGAAGTGTATCTCAAGAGTCCGCATAAAAGCATAATTCGCACAGATTCTTACAGAGTCTAGCCATTTGAGGTGATAATGCTGTCTGATGGCGATTTCCTTACTGTACCTTTTAGGCGATTTGAAGCAATGAAGAGACTATAAAGCCCCATTCCTCCCTCATCTCTCCTTCCAGCTCCACTCAAGTCCGCTTCAGTTCCCTAACACATGTAATAATGGCCGTCCACGTCAAATCCACCGACCAACTCCGTGACCAATGGGACCGCCAGTCAGACCACTACACCCGGACCTCAGCCCTGCTGACCACCAAAGTATATCGCACTTTGCTGCCTTTTCTAAGGCTGGAAGAGGCGCAGGTAGTGGTGGAGGCGGCCTGTGGTCCTGGATTCGGCCTGGAGCTTCTATTGCGAAGCATGCCTGCTAGTGGGAAAGTACTCGCGAATGATATATCTCCGAAGTTTCTAGAGATGGTGAGAGGGAAGGGACTGGAAAGGGTGGAGTTGGTGGAGGCCAATAGTGAGGCTTTGCCCTATGAGAGTGGAGTGGCGGATAGATATGTGGCAGCTCTGTCTCTTAATTTAGTGGAGTTTCCTGAGCGGATGGCAGCAGAGGCTTTCCGCGTACTCAAGTCAGGCGGCATAGCTGCCTTCACAGTGTGGGGAGATCGAGACAAAGCGACTATATACGACCTACTATTGAGTCTACAGGAGAAATACTCCTCTCAGCACTTCCGCAGTTCCTTTCATCTCAGCGACCCTGCAACGCTCACACATCTGCTTCGATCTGTCGGCTTCACTCAAATCGTCACCTTCGACGAATTCGGCCATAGTCCGAATCTAGACCCTGTGCAGCTGCAAGGCATGTTTATGCACCACCCGGAGTACGTGCAGGTGTATGAAGGACTGGAGGAGGGGAAGAAAGCGGCATTTGTGGAGGACTTGAAGGCCTACATCCACACAGTCTTAGAGGTAAAGCAGCAGCCGATGGCAATACAGGCAAGGATAGCTATAGCTTTTAAGCCTTAGCAGCACTCTCTCGACAGACACAGTTACTAACATAAAGACTCGAATTGGCATAGTGCAGAGTTATCAAAGACATATTACCGTTGACAGGGGCTGAAATGGTTTTAAACGCTTTCTCTAAGTCGGCACTTCCCAAAGAGCAGTAAGAAACCTAGGAATTAATTTCGACAATTGCCGAATATAACAATATGCTGATCCTCCAATCAGCACAAAGCCTGCAGATCTCCTTTCTAGTGTCTTTCTACCTATAATAAACACACTTAGAAGTCTTCTTCCTCCTCCTCATCCAGTCCCCCATGCCTCCTCACATCCCTCTCCATCTGCTCAATGTCCTCCTCATCATAGTCCTCCCCGAACTCCTCCGCCTCCATCCTCGACAGGAACTCCTGGTACTGCTCCTCAGTCATTCGTGACTTGATGTCGTGGAGGAAGACTTGCATGTTGGCGGGGTCTTGCTCGTACTGGGCTTGCACCATTTCGATTAGACGGAGGACTTGGTCGCCGTGGATTTTGTCGAGGTAGCCGGGGTGAGTGGCAAGGAGGGCTGCGAGGACTTCTTGTGGCTGGGAAAAGAGGTCTTCTTCAGTTAGAGGGAACTCATGCAGGAACTTTCGCGTACCGCCCTTCGAATACAGCAGCGCCAGCATCGGCGGGTCAAATCTCACCGCCAGCTTCAGCGGCTCAATGTCCCTATTGCTCATTATATGGAACTCGAGTTGGCGCAACTGCAAGGCGAAGCGCACATCCGCGAGCTCGAAGAACTAGTCCAATTGCTGCTAGAGAGAAGCATGTATGAGGACTATTATGCAGAGGGGCTGGAAAGGATTAGTAGACATCAGGGGAGAGTGGCGGAAAAAGGGCAATTGGCTGTACTGGTGGATGGGATGAAGGCGGAATGTATGGCTCGCGCTGAGGTCATTAAAGCCTTTTCAGTCGCTATTAGCACCGATTTGGTCAAACCGCTTCAGAAACTGCTCCTACAGCAGAGAGCAGTCGCTAAGGACCTGCGGACTGCCGTTCAAATCGAGCAGAAGCAGTTAAAAGCCTATAAAACAGACCTGGAAGTGGCGCAGAATTCATACAAAGAGCAGTTCCGAAAGGCTGAAGAAATTATCGTTCGAGCAGAACAGAGTCAACAGCAAGCGAAAAAACAGGTAATTCAGGCTATGAACGGGGCATTGAAGGAGGCATTAGGACAGTATAAGACAGCTTTAGAGGCCTACAACCAATACATACCCATGCACCAGGAGAAAGTAGGGAAAACTCTTGGAAGTCATACGGAAGGGGAAATGTGCAGAGTCCATAAAATGGGGGAAACGCTGAAAAAGCTGCACGCAATGCTATTAGAATCTGAAGAAAAACTGCGAAAAGTGACAAATGAGCAAAGTGTGTTATACTCGAAATGTGAGGATTTGAGGGATGTTGGCGTGTTTGCGACTGGTTTCAGGCAGATAATGACCCCTTGTGTGTTTGAACCTTATGTGGGCACTCATCCTGCGTTTGTCAATTTGGAGGATCGAGTTCCTGTGATTTCAGGTGCGAATTTCGCGTTTGAACCACCCGCTGAAGTCAAAGGCAAAATGGAGAAACTGGTAACTCAGGCCTGGTCCGATATCCTGGGCTCCCAGCAATTACTAGTGTTTCGGGACATGGTCAGGGAGCAGTGGGGACGGAAAGTCTGGATTTCCTGCCTGAATGTCCGCAGAGCGCAAGGGCTGTTTCGACTGAATTACGGAGGATTTTGCTCAATAGCGGAGCTAATGAATGTGGTGTTGGATGAGTGTGAGGCGGCGAATGATATAGCAACTGCGAAAAGTTGCATTATTCTGTCTCAGACCTTCTTTAACATGCCAAAGGCAGAAAAGCAGTTCCTGCAGGCGAAGATTACAACCCACACCCTCTGGCGCAGACCTGAAACCTGGGACTCCATCGTGCAAGACGGCATTGACCAGGAACTCGCCAAGCAGCGAGCCTGCGGCTGCACCGACCTCTCAACAGACCACAAGAGCACAGTATTCGGTCAACTGTCCTCCTACGCACATGTAATGTCTCTGTTCGAAGTGGATGCATCAGTTGCAGAAAGTGTGCTAGAGAAATTCTGTGCGTCTTACAGCTTCACAAAGGAAGAAATCGGCCTACTACTGGAGATTTCCTCAGCCTGTTTAACATCCCAAAGAAGTCTCAGTCTGGACCTGACCAGTCCCAAAGTCTCCGCCTCGCCCCGTAGGGAGTCCTATGCTGAAGACAGTCCCAACTAGCCTGTTGCCTTATCTAAGGTAGTGGGTAGCTCACGTCCAGCTTGACTCCCGCTAGTCCCTTTTCCGCCATACTAGTGGCGAGACCGACGGCCAGATGGCCGGGTCTGACTTCGTCTCGGAAGATAGTGCCTTTGGGAGTGCCCCAGGACCGCTTGCGTCCTTTGTTAGTTTCGAAGCCGAGACTTGTGACTAGTCCTTCCCAGATAGTGCCGTGCACTGCTGTCAGCGATTCATTGAGTCCGAGGTCAAACACGTCTCCTGTGGTCGAGGCTGCGGACACAGCAGGGAAAGGGACAGCGGACTCGCGGTCTTCAGGCCAGTAGCAGGACTCGAGAGAGAGGAAGTGGCAGGGAGTGAAGGTGAGGCCAATGCGGCGCAGGCCTGAGTTTTCAGGGTTTCTGGGGAAGGAGTCAGGGAAAGGAAGCGCACAGGGCTGCTCTCTACGAGTCGGGAACTGGGACTCAATGGATCTTCGCATGAAGATAGGCCGGATTACAGCTCCAATAGCCATCAACTGGTCCCCAACTCTGCCCACAAAGGCCTTCACTCCGAATGCCTGCGGGATCTGCAGCTGGAACGCCTCACCCTCAGTCCCTCCGACCTCCACATAGTGGCCTCTATTCGTCTCCACCCTCAATCTCGCGACCCCTCCATTCGTCTTCCCACTGACCCTCACCACGAACTCATTCTTCCCCAGTTCCAGCCTAGCCACCCACTTCCCCTCTGTATTCCTATGCGTTACCTGCGTCTGGCCTCCGTCCAAGGCTTTATATTCCGTGCGAATGTCGTAGATTTTGGCCTTGTCGTATACCACTTCGACCACTGAGAGCTGGGTGAAGAAGTCTAACTTGTCGTTGTCGTTGAAGGCAGCCCCGGCTGCATCGCCCACTGGGGCTACGGAGGTGTCCAGAGGGTGAGGACAGGGACTGTGGGCGTGTGGATGATATGGCACGTGGAGCATTATAGGATAAACGGCTAATCGAACGCATACAGCAGTCGCTGTCAGGGGTAGGAATAGCCCTGCACATAGGAAATCTAATTAAAGGGAAATGATGATCTATGCGAACACCCCGCCTGCCTACAGTTTCACAGGCAACACCAAGGAGTACCCGCCGCTTGCACAGGCAGTGCCCGGCCCAGGCCACTATGACCCTAGTCTCAAGTCTCCGCAGCTCCTCACCCACTTCTCCAAGTCGGATAAGTTCACGCCTATCAAAACGCAGGCGCCGGGGCCGGGAACCTATGATGCTCTGCCGGTCATAGGAGAGGGACCCAAGGCATCTCTCCGTCCTCGTCCTGAAGCCAGATTCGACACAGCCGTGCCAGGTCCCGGGACCTACGAGCCAGTCAACCCAAGAGAACTGGTGGCTCCCATTCACTTCAGCAAGGCGCCCAAGGACCAATCCTACAAAACCAGCGTCCCTGGCCCAGGAGAGTACAACCCCACAGCAAAGGAAGGAGGCCCGAGCTGGAGCTTCCTAGGCCCAGGGAAGGACGGACTAAGAGGGGAGTCGGTGGGGTCTGAGGGGAAAATATCAGTTCGAAACGACTCCCCAGGACCGGGGTACTATGACGTTAGTAAGAGCTTGGCGAATACATTGCCTGGGTTCTGGGCGTCTAAGGCTAAGAAAGAGCCGTCCTATATCCAGCATTCGTCCAATCCCGGCCCCTCCGCATACGACCCGAAGCCGATTTCCCATCAAGACCGCGTTTCCGGACTCGGCAAAAGTCCCAAACTGCCCGACTATAAGAACTTCACTCCAGGCCCAGGCCACTACGACCCCAAATCGCAGGACACTCCCGTCAAAATAACGCTCAGATCTCGCCTAACTGACCTAGACCTCGAGCGTCGGAAAAAACTCCCTGTATGCTCCACCTAGGGTCCTGGGTACTATTCCCCTGTCCGGCCAGAAGAACACCACGGTGCTGCAGTTGCACTCAGCAAGGGAGAGCGAGATTACAGTTTCTACTCGAAGGGAAATGGACCTGCACCCGGGGCTTACGACCCTGTAAATCCCTTCAGAAGCGGCAACGGCTTCAGCTTTTCCAAGGCTGGGAAGATGGTACTGGCTGGTGGCATGGGTCCGCAGTACGAAATTCCGTCTTCGATTGGCATCATCCAATCGTACCATAAGCGCAAGTAGTAATGTCAGGGCGCTCCAACAGGGCGAAGCTGCGTCTGGGCAGGCAGGAGGTGCATAGTCATCCGCTGGACACGGCTGCGATTTGCTGTCCTGACCATGTCTTCGAGTTATGCAGTTTGCTGCAGCTTCAAGGTCGAAGCGAGGAAATCGTAACCTCCCTACTCGCCCTGGAAGGACTGCTCGACACCCGCTTCCTTCTCGACGCCAGTGAACAGACACAGGACCGGAAAAGGGCACTACTGACCTTCACGAACGAATACGCTCTGTGGAGTGCAGCGTTGAAGGATGTGGACACTGCCTTTAGTCTGTTGAGTGTGGCGGAAACACTGTTGGGTTCCTTTCAAAGCGAGGATAGTGGATTTAGAGCGACTTTGCTGGTCAATTTGGCCTACGTTTCGGTCCTTTCTCACAGTTTGGACCAAGGATTGACTTATCTGGATGAAGCGGATCGCTTATCGAAAGCCGCCAAAGACGTAATAGGCTGCGCATCTGTGAAAATCACAAAATCCGCCCTCCACCTCAGACTGAAAAGCTACCAAGAAGCCTACATCCAAGCCCAGCACGCTGTCAAGCTGATGGAAGACTTCGGTGCAACTGCGCAAGACGCAGATCTCCGCAAGACCAGAATCCTCCTCGCAGCTGCCAAGCTGAATATGGCGGCCGCTAGTGAATACGTAGCAGGCGGTCGGGCCGTCCTGCCCACCGCTCAGCTGAGAAGTGACCTTGTGAGAGTGGTGGAGTCGAAGGGGGAAATGGAAGGAAAGCCGCAAATCCGGGAATATGATGAATCGCCCATATATAAGGAAGAGGCGAAGGCCGCGGTGTCGAATATGGAGGACGACCTTGGGTCTTTTTTGGACGGAGTGCAGAGATGGGATAAGGTCAAGTCCATTGATAACCCTTCGTTTGTGGTGTCGCCGGAGTCCAATAAGCACTCACAGCAAGCGAAGTTCCCGGCGCCTGTCAATAAGTTGCCTCGACGTGCCCCACCCGACCCCGAGCCTCCCAAAGCCGCCAAAGACAAGCCAAGCGCTGTGCCTCCTCTGCCTCTCAGTAAGCCTACCAAGGCTGCCAAGACTATAATCGTTCCCGTGCTTCCCAGACTTCCCAACTCAGCCCTCCCCGTCATCCCTCAGCGCCCCCTGCTATACCGCAACAAAAGCGTCACCACCAGTCTCAGGCCAGTCCCTAGGCCTGACTATGCCCTGGCTTTGGACGAGTTGGTAACTAACAGTGAAGAAACAGTGCGGACTATCAAGACAATGGAGGGTACTGCCTACTTCCTGCAGTGCAGTCTGCAGCGGCCCTCACTTCTCAAGTTATCTGCCATGGCGCTTTCCGACAAAGACGAGGCGATTCCTTCGGAAGCCATCGACTTGGAGCAGCTGAAGTCAATAGTGAACATGCTGGGCATCGCGGAAGTCCTGCCTACCGACTTCCCCTCCAAGTTCGTCCTTTCCTACAGCGAAACCGCCCACTTCTTCATCCTCCCCTTTTTCCAAGTCACCGCCTCTGAGGAAACCGGCAAAAAGAAGGTGGAACTGTGGAGCATCTCCCAAGGAATTCTGGAGTCTCAGGTCGTTCGCGTGTTTCTGGACCACCAAAGACGTTTGGTCTTGCACCAGACCTCACCCACCTCCCTGCGCATCTGCCTGACTGACCTGAACTCCGAGCCCAGCGCTGACACTTTGGTGAGTCTGGATGTAGTCTTTAGTGAGCAGTATAGGAGTGAGAACATTCAGCTGCATGAGGGGAAGCAGACTTGGCTGGCGTTTAAGCCGATATCGCTGAGGTTTCTGGATAAGCTGGAGGCAGCGATTGATGACCTGGAAAAGGAGCTAAAGCGGGCTAATGGACTGCCTATAGTGCTTACTCGATTGCATATCCTGGACGAACCCTCTTCCAAGCCTTTACTTTACTACGTCTACGATAATGAGCCAATGCGGAAGTGGGAAATTACGGTCAAACAGCTGACTCGCAACACTCCCGCGCTCCACTCCGCCTACAGCTACGCTCAACTCGTGAGCAGCTTCGGAGTCCTGATGCGGAATTTAGACACAGAGGACAGACGCTGGATCGCCTCCCAAACCTTAGACCTTCTAAAAGTGCACTTCGCTCCGGACACTGAGGAAGACTCAGAGGCAATGATACTGGCAGGGCAGGTGGAGGTAGTGGCGAGTTACAGGACTTTTTTAAAGAAGGAGAAAATGATGATACCAGTTACACTCAGTCTTGTAGGGGTAAAGGAACGGCTAGTGGGTATCAGAGCCACTGCCTTCAATGCAAGGAATTGCCTGGAAGCCGGGTGCTTCCTATCTCTCAACACTTCCAACTACGCAATCGTCACAGTCGAAGCCGGCGCTTCCAAGAAGAAAAAGTACAATAAATTGGAGGGCTTGGCGCAAATTGCGGAAAAGGGCACTGCGCTGATGGCGCTGCTGAGGGAGAAGGGAGGGTGGGAGACTGTGTTGGCTGCGCTCCGCCTTGAAAACAGCAGTTTGTGCTTTTTGGATAAGAACGAGCGCAAGCGGTGGTTTGGTCGACTTGAGTCTTTAGTCCTGCCGTTGGGGGGGAAAGTAGCGTAGTGCGTAATTGTCCTTTCGCCCTCCTTCTCTAATGCGACGCGTGTCAAATCAGCTTATTATGGGCGAATGCAATAAAAGCGACAGGAGAAACAATGATATTGATACTCGCGCTTATCAGATTAGCAGCCACCTGCGACGCAACCTGCGGAAGTTGTCACTTGCCAAGTGGCGCATCATGGGAATGCGACACCTGCGTGGGAGGGTTATTTTTACAGCCAGAAGGAGGGCTATGCTTCAATTACTGTCCTTCCAGGTACAGTGCAGGGGCTGGAGTGTGCAGTGCAGGCACTCAGGGAGTGGTTTTCGACTATGTTTTGGACGATATATCCGCCACTATTGCTGATATGGCTCAGGGACTGGTAGCACGCAATGGGGCGACTTTGGCCTATTTCCCTGGATTTGAAGGCACGGATCCGATACCGTCTCAGCGCAGAGGGTACTACTTTACAGGCAATTCCTACATGCTGCTGCCGCCTTTGAGTGGCGCAGGCCCAATTCCCTTGATTGGCGCATCAGCCTCTCTACTGACTTGGCTGAAGACGGACTTAGCGACAGGCTGGCAAACGGTTCTCAGTCACTTTTACCCCTCAGCTGTGGACGAAGAGACAGCCGACATTTTGCGCCTCTACCTTCGCGACGACCTCGCCATAGTTCTAAACATCCAAGCAATGACCCTGCAAGGCTCAGTCCTCAGTCCCAACACATGGTACTGCCTAACTGCCACTGTGTCCTTTGACAGTACCACTGGGGTCAGTCGCTTGAGACTATATAGGAATGGTGCTTTGGATGTCACGAGTAGTATTTCAGGGAAGTATTTACGAGGGGATGACAGTGCGGTTACGACTATTGGAATGGACTATGACTTAGGCTTGGTCGCAAGTGACTTCTTTCGAGGGTTTCTGTGGGAGGTGAAGATGTGGAACTATGAGGTAAGTCTGAGCACTGTGCAGAATCATATTCTAGGAGCGAATTCACCTGCTTCAGCCGCTTTTCCGCTATCAACCTGTGGACAGACTTTCTATGCTTCAGGAGTTTCTTGTCTATCTTGCATGTCTACTTGTGCATACGGCTGTATCAGAGCCATCGACTGCTACTACTGCACTGACCCACTATGCATCAATTGTAACTCCTTCGAGTCCACAGCGGCTTGCACGTCCTGCAAATACCACGCTTCCTTAGTCTCTGGACTATGCGCCTGCGACTCTGGGTATTACTTCAGATCTGTCTCTGGAAGTTGTGAAGCCTGCTACGCTGCCTGCCAAACTTGCACTGGTCCTGCCACTACTCAGTGCACGAGTTGCTTATCAAATGCGTATTTAAGTGCTGGAAGTTGCCTGTGTATACCCGGGTATTTCTACCCTACAACTACCTGGACTACCTGTTATGTCTGTGTGAATCAAGTGGCGACAGGGGAGTGCTACTGTCCTCCAGGGTATTACAGAGCCACAGGAGCCAATAATTGTTCGCTCTGTGGGGCGTTTTGCAACTCGGATATGACTGGAACGACAGATGGATGCAATAAGTGCTTTACCAGTTCACAGACAGACCACGACGTCCAGGAAAGCTGCTACTGCACAGGCGCCACATTCCTCCCAATGGGCGGCAACACTTGCCAAGCCTGTGACAGTTCCTGCCAGAGATGTGACATTGGAGGAACCTCAGGATGCACGCAATGCTACGTCGACTCCGTGCTCACACCCTCTCCTATGGGGGAATGTCTATGCAGTGGCTTTCACCCAGTGGGTTCTACATCCTGTGTAACTTGCGCGGCTACCTGCTTAACGTGCTCTGGACCTGCGGCGACAGACTGCACAAGTTGCTTTTCTGGGTCTGTGCTAAGCGCTTCTCCAGGGACTTGTGAATGCGCGGGTAGTTTCTATCGTGCGCCAGGTGGATGCACAGCCTGCCAACAGACCTGTGCGCAATGCACCGGAGGAGCGGCTACTCAGTGTACTAAATGTATGGACGACTCCTATCTCTCAACTGGGAAATGCATATGTTCCGGTAGTAACTATCGAGATGCAAGTGACTATTGCGCTCCATGCCATGCTACTTGCTATCGCTGTAGTAATAGCGGAATATCAGACTGCACAGGGTGTTTCCCAGACTCCACCCTAACCCCTTCGCCCACAGGACAGTGTCTGTGCATCGCAGGGACCTACCGACCTGTGGATCAATCCGCCTGTCAGCCTTGCTTTAAGACGTGTTCCACCTGTGTGGCCGGACTTCAGAGTGACTGTACTTCATGCGCTGCAGACTCGTACCTGAGTCTCTCACCCGTAGGAGAGTGTTTGTGCTCAGGCAGTACCTATCGACCGCCAGACTTTTCCCTTTGCCAGCCCTGCCAGAACACCTGCTACCGCTGCGGGGCTGCCACTTCCACCGACTGTCTTTCCTGCTTCCCCGACTCCTCACTAATACCAGCTTCCCCCGGCTCTGGTAGCTGTTTGTGCAATGGAAGCGCCTACCACTCCCCGCAGACTGGCATTTGCCTCCCCTGCGACCCCACCTGTTACCGCTGCACTAGCAGTACTCCGCTTGCCTGCACTTCCTGCTACTCCGATGCCTACTTACTAGGAACCGTGTGTCCTTGCTCTGGCAGCTTCTACCGTCCTGCGCCTTCCAACTCCTGCCAGCCCTGCTACTCCGAGTGCCAAACCTGCACCAACGGCTCTCCCCTGGACTGCACAGTCTGCTACCCTCTAGCCTACCTGAACAGTATCGCCCCTGGAAGGTGTGTGTGCAATGAGGGGTATGCGGGGGCTCCGAACACTGCGAGTTGTGCTGTTTGTGATGAGAGCTGTAGGATGTGCTTGGGACTGGGGGCTGCTCACTGCTCTGCTTGCAGGGAAGGACTGGTTTTGGTACCGGAGACGATAGGAGCGCAGCATGGATGGTGCAGGCTGTGTCCAGAAGGCTTGTATTTCAACTCTCCAATCTGCGCAAAATGCAGCGCCAATTGCCGAATCTGCATTTCCTCCGTCCACTGCACCAGCTGTCTCCCCCCTCTCTATCTCCAGCCCGACTTCACCTGTTCCTCCCTCTGTCCCCCTCCTGCGAACTGCACTCTTTCCAGTTCTCACTGCTTTTCCGCCTTCTTATTAACTCGTCTGGGCAATAGCCTTTCTTTAGCCTTTACCACCAATCTGAGTCAGCCTTTGGAGACCAGCGACTTTTCCCTATCATTCGACCTGGTGGAGTACACTTCCCAGCCTGTCTGGGTACTGAGGGAAATCGAGTCTACCTGGAGCTACCTTCTAAATGTCACCTATACTAGGCCAATCCCAAGTGGCTCTTATGCGACTTTACGGTTTAAATCGCCTCTAAGAGGCAGGAATTGTGAGTCTTTGGGGACTATGGAGGTTTATGCAGGACTGGTCGAAGCCAATGGCACTGATACGAATACTGCCACTTGGCCAATTGTACAAACTGCAGCTTTAATCCTGCTTATAACCAGTCTATTGGGCGGAGGCACGACTCTCCTCTGGCTGATTATCAATACCTTTCAGCTAATATCCTACCTGCCTTTTTCCTACATTCCCATGTCGAATCGGACAAGAAAGAATTTAACCGGCGCAAATGTCATGAATTACCTTTTCAACCCCTTCGACTATATGGGAATTTCCTCTTCCGCAGTCCCTGAATACGCCTCAAACTGCGACTTCGAAACCGCTCTATTTCTCCCAAACGTCGGCGAACTGATAATCACCATTTCCTCCCTTTGCCTCAGCTACCTAGCCTTGATGACTTGCCAACGCTTCGGCTCCAAGGCTTTATCTCACTGGTGCATTGGGAAAAGGGAAGAGTACCGCTGGAATGTGCTGATCCGCCTAGGCCTGGAAAGCTATTTACCCCTGCTGATAGCTGCAGGCCTGCAGACCACTAACATACAAGCCTCAGTGGCAAGCTGGATTTCCTGCTTATTTGCCTTAGTGGCCACTGTTATTGCTATCATTCTCCCGGAAAGGTCTCGATTGCGGCTCCAATCCCTATCCAAAGCGCCCAAAAGCATACGAGAACGATGGAGGGAACTCACAGAGGAGTTGACGAGGTTCAACCAGCTCCCTTTAGGCCGGTTTTACAACATATTCTTCTGCTACCGGAGACTGTTTTACTCCCTAATTCAGCTGTTTTTGTGGGATTTCCCAGTAGTGCAAGGAGTGCTGAACACTGCTCATTGCCTTTGGTTCCTGCTGTATGTCACTTTTCTGGTCCGGTATCCTGAACGTCGTCTCCACTTCGCAAGTGCCTTCCTCGAACTGGGCAGCGCAGCCATCTTCCTGCAAGTCCAGCTCTTTTACCTGCACCCAAACAAGTCCCACAGTAGGAAACTGGACTACGCTGTGCTGGGGGTGATGGTGGCTATGGCGGGAGTGGCGGTGGGCGTGGAACTGTGGAGAGCGGGCGAAAGACTGTGGGAAATTGCGAGAAGTAAGAAGACTAGGGTAGAGGTGGAGAAAGGGGGACTCCGCGGAACGTTCTTCAAGAGAACTGTTGCTAAGACACACTTTTAGACAGTTTTTAAGCTATACATGCCTACAATTGCTTCGAAAGATATAGAAAACGCAAACAAATAATGCAATTTCCCCTGAAATACTGCCGATTCCGCATCTCAGCCGCTTGCTCTAACAGTGCTTTCCCTCTTTCCTAGTCATACATGGCGAAATAATGGCAGTGCCGGCTAAAACCACCGACCAGCTCCGAGACCAATGGGACAGCATGTCCGACCACTACTCGCAGACGTCAGTTATCTTCACTACCAAGATCTATCGGTCCTTACTGCCTTATCTCCGGCTTTCAGAGGCGCAAGTAGTGGTGGAGGCTGCCTGCGGCCCAGGGAACGGGTTGGAACTTCTCTTGCAAGAGCTTCCTGCCACTGGGAAAGTGCTTGCGAATGATATTTCCCCGAGGTTTCTGGAGATGGTGAGAGGGAAGGGACTGGAAAGGGTGGAGTTGGTGCAGGCCAATAGTGAGGCTTTGCCCTATGAGAGTGGAGTGGCGGATAGATATGTGGCGAATATGTCTCTGCATTTGGTGGAGTTTCCGGAGCGGATGGCTGCAGAGGCTTTCCGCTTGCTGAAGTCTGGGGGAATTGCTGCATTCACTGTGTGGGGAGACCGGGACAAAGCCTCCATGTTCGACCTAATGATGTGCCTCCAGGAGAAATACGCAACCCAGCACTTCCGCAGTCCTTTCCACCTCAGCGACCCTGCCACCCTCAAGCAACTCCTTCACTCCGCAGGTTTCACCCGAGTAATCACCTTCGAAGAGTTCGGGTTCACTTCGATGATGGACCCAGCGAGGCTGCAAGGCGTGTTTATGCACCATCCTGAGTATGCTCTGGTGTATGAAGGACTGGAGGAGGGGAAGAAAGCGGCATTTGTGGAGGACTTGAGGGCCTATATCCACACAGTCTTAGAGGTAAAGCAGCAGCCGATGGGAGTGCATGCTCGGATAGCCATAGCGTTTAAGCCTTAGCAGGACTCGCTTCGGGAAGGAAAACTAGCTACAAGTCGGACAATTAGGACATGGAGTTTGTCAAACTAGCGGATTTACTGGTTTCTTACTTCAGCTACATTACCTGAATATAGTCTCTATTCCGAATTTGCCACGGAGCAGTCCAAGGCCTTAGATCGCATTTCGAAGTTTATTTATACCCGTGTTAGGGCTAAGTCCTGACATAATGACGGCCAAGTCCACCGACCAACTCCGCGAAGAGTGGAACAAACTCGCAGGCTCCTACGCCCAGAGAGTGTCTCAAATCACTACCAAGTTCTACCGGGCCATGCTGCCTTTCATGCAGCTGGCGCAGGCGCGGGTAGTGGTGGAGGCTGGCTGTGGGCCCGGCAACGGAGTGGATATATTGAGGGAACAGCTACCTGTTGATGCTAAAGTGCTTGCGAATGACATTGCAGCCGGGTTTGTGGAGATAGTGCGAGGCAAGAGACTGCCCAATGTGGAAGTAGTGGAGGCGGTCAATGAGGCTTTGCCCTATGCTGACGGCATAGCAGACCGCTACATCGCCAATATGTGTCTTCACCTCGTGGAGTTCCCTGACCGAATGGTCGCTGAAGCCTTTCGCGTTTTAAAGCCAGGCAGCATCGCCGCCTTCTCCATCATGGGCGACCGAGCCCAATCCTCCCTCACCAACATCGCCCTGCAACTGCGCGAGAAATACGCAACCCAGCACTTTCGCAGTCCCTTCCACCTCAGCGACCTCTCCGCTTTGAAGCAACTCCTCACAGCTGCAGGGTTCAGCCGCGTCATCACGCTTGAAGAGCTGTACTATATTCCTAAGCTGGACTCGGGGCTGTTGGAGGGGAACATACTGCAGCATCCGCTGGTGGTGACGGTGTATGAGGGACTGGAGGAAGGGAGGAAGGAAAGACTCAGGGATGATTTGAGGGGGTTGGTTGAGGCAGTGCTGCAGAGACAGCAGAAGCCGATAGCGGTGCATACTCGAATCGCTATAGCGTTTAAATCCTAGATACAGGCTATATCCGTCTTCTGTAAGGCGAGGTTTATGACTTAGTGGACTGTATGGATCAAATTGAGGATATAATGGCCGCACAGGCGAAGCCCACAGCTGAAATCCGGGAAGAGTGGAATCGCATGTCTGGCCACTACGCACAAAGCGTAGTTCCAATAACTACCAAGATATACCGTGCTCTGCTGCCTTTTATGCAGCTAGCTCAGGCACAGGTAGTGGTGGAGGCGGCCTGTGGGCCTGGAAATGGAGTGGATATTTTGAGGGAACTGCTACCCGCTGATGCTAAAGTGCTTGCCAACGACATATCTGCCAGGTTTGTGGAGATGGTGCGAGCCAAGGGACTGCCCAATGTGGAAGTAGTGGAGGCGGTCAACGAGGCTTTGCCCTATGCAGACTGCACAGCAGACCGCTACATCGCCAATATGTCACTTCACCTCGTGGAGTTCCCTGACCGAATGGTGGCTGAAGCCTTTCGCGTCCTCAAGCCAGGCTGCCTAGCTGCCTTTTCCATCATGGGGGACCGGGGCCAATCCTCAATGCTGGACATAGTCATGCGACTAAGGGAAAAGTACGCAAATGACCCATTCCGCAGTCCCTTCCATATCAGCGACCTGTCCGCTTTCAAACAAATCATCAAAACCGCTGGGTTTAGCCGGGTTATTACCCTGGAAGAGTTATATTACATTCCCAACCTAGATCAAGCTCAACTGGAAGGGAACTTACTGCGAAATCCGCTGATATTGGAAGCGTACGAAGGACTGGAGGAGGGGAAAAAGGAGAGTTTCCTAGCAGATTTGCATGCTTTAATGCACGAAGTACTGCAAGAGCAGCAGGAACCACTAGGCGTGCATGCTAGAATCGCAATAGCCTTTAAGTCCTAGACGCACGCCAATTGTCCAAAAAGGCTTCCCATCGTGCACATACTTTCTTGTTGTATTGGACAGGTTCCTTTAGGCCTTCATTTCCAGCAAAGTCACTAACTTGTCCAGACTCATAGCCACCTCTCTCCTCTGCTAGTCATTTCCTCTATAAGCAGTGCAAGGAAGGATTCAGGAGAGCTGGCAGTTTTTTTTCGTCTATAGATTGAGTTCGTCATGAGGCGGGTTTCGAAGCCTTGGAAAGAGGCTGCTATTAAAGGATATGAATAGGAACCATTTCGTCACTTTCAATTGTTGGTTATCTGCCCTACTGGCTTGAGCACTCCCACTCTCTTCTGTAGGATTCCCTCATTTGCACCTCGTCCTGCTCCAGCCCTCGCAGACCTCAACTTCTCTCTCCGTGGCTGTAACTGTGCTCATACACATGCAGACCCGTCACTAAGTTCGCCGTGTAGTGTCCATGTTTCGCTGGAACTGTGGACAGAGCGTTAGGTTGGGAAAGGGGGGTGCAGTCTCCCTACAAGCCTCTCCTTTGATGCGAAGGTAGCAGAGTGACAATTATTGCAACTATGTGGACGCATATCCACTTTGTCAAGAACTCAGGTGAGGCAGTGCTCCCTATAACTCTCAGAACTCCTTACTCCCCGATCTGATACTGCCTATGGATTT
>Ga0247837_1000752_pt1 | contig 69986 bp, 65 predicted proteins | sample LaCtaG_2_FD_187115 | JGI IMG/M metagenome (GOLD analysis project Ga0247837, IMG submission 187115) | Freshwater microbial communities from meromictic Lake La Cruz, Castile-La Mancha, Spain - LaCruzMarch2015_14.5m | ecosystem: Environmental > Aquatic > Freshwater > Lake | place: Spain: Castile-La... | reverse complement strand
CGGAACCCAAGCTTTCACCTTGATCAGGTTCTCGAACATCTTCGACCGGTCGACCACGAGGTCTCGCATCACCGGGAATTTCGACATTGGCTTGAGCTCGACGAAGAACTCGTCTCCCTGAACCTGACCAACTTCTTCAATCAGGGCCGTGCATGCCTGACGAACGGTGCCGTTGATGATCATCGTGCAAGATCCGCAGACCTCTTCTAGGCATGCGCCATCCCAAGCGGGTGGGCTCACCGACTTTCCGTCGACCGTCTGTGGATTTTTCTGCACTTCCATCAGCGCGGAAATCACGTTCAACTTTTCTCGGAACGGAATCACGAACTCTTCCCAGTGGGAGTTGCTTTTCTCGCCAGCCTGTCGAAGGACTTTAAGTCGGATTTTGGAAGCCGTAGCGGTCGCCGTCATACTCACACCTCATTCTACGCGGAACGATCGGATCCGATTGTCAGCCGCCCCTCAATCGCCATTGATCGAGGGGCGCTTTGCACCTTAAGGTCGTGGTTCGGCGAGCAGATCAGGGATGCCGTTGAGGTCGTACGGCAAGTTGTAGCAAGCCTTGATCGCACCAGCACCAAAGAAAGTGTCAGGAGCAGTGCCTGGCAATGCGCCGTTCTTCTTGAATGCCTTTGCGTGGGCATCGGCGAAGTTGATGACGATGGTGTCGGTGTGTCGGGCTTTACCGGCGAAGTTCTGCGCGGCAAATGGACCGGATGGCTGGTAGTAGCTCGGTACATCCGTTCGGCGGGCGAGAGGTACGTCCTCGTTCGGTCCACCCTGGCGAACGTACGCAGCCGAGTAGAACATCGGAACGTCGGACGGAGCGTTGAGTGAGCCTTCGTTTACAACCGATTCGCCGAAGGTCGGCGGGACCGCTGGGTCTTCAAACAGGGCAAAGTTGATGCTGGTGCTGACCGTTTCAATCGCGGCGCCGTTGCCGGTGAACGGAACAAGCCCGAGTCCAGCAAGGACGGTGCGCCAGTTGATCGCCTTTGGATCGGCTGGATCGGTGTAGATTTCCTTGTTCTTGGTGTAGGGGAAAATCGCATCGTAGATCGCATAGACCTGCGTTCCGCTGCCTGGGATAACAAATCCGTTCGGCGTTCCGATTCCATACGCGCTTTGGGCAAAGGTGCCGTCGTAATCGGTGTTGTACATGATTACCGCGGTGGCGTTTTGCTTGAGGTTGCTGAGCGCGGCGGTTTTCTTTGCGGCAGCTTTCGCCTGAGCGAAAACGGGGAAGAGGATGGCAGCCAGGATCGCAATGATGGCGATGACAACTAGCAGCTCAATCAGGGTGAAAGCTCGTTTTGTTGGCATAAGTGCATTCGGACGTGCCTTCCCGAGCGCGTGACCAGAGCCTACGTTCAAGGGACCACACTGTCCGCCTTAACCCCTCTAAGGTACCGAAAAAGTTAACGTTCTCTTAACACGAGACATTGCGGATCATTGCGCAATTGAGTTTGAATTGCTGGGTTAGCTTGGTAAGATTTGCCTGATGTCGAGTGTGGTTTCGAAGTCTGAGCAATCCAGAGTGGAAATTTTAGGAATGCCGGTCGACCGTGTGACCATGTCCGAGACCATGGCACGGCTAGAAGAGTTCGTTTCCTCGGGTAGGCCACACTTTGTCATAACCGCTGATGCCGCCGGAATCGTCCAGGCTCAGTCCGACCAGGACTACCAGCTTCTGTATCGGCGTGCGGACCTCATTACTCCCGATAGCGCAGGCGTTTTATGGGCAGCGAAGCGGCTTGGAAAGCCGATGTCCGAACGTGTGAGCGGCGTTGATATCGTTGATCGCGTTTGTGCCCTCAGCGCGGACACCGGGGATAGCATCTTCTTTCTAGGTGCGGCTCCAGGCGTCGCTGAGCTTGCGGCCGAGAAGATGCGCCTGAAGTATCCAGGTTGCAACATCGTCGGAACCAGGAACGGCTACTTCCCGGCAGAGAGCGATCGCGTGGTGGCAGCAGAAATTGCGGAGCTTGATCCCGATTTTCTGTTCGTAGCGATGGGAATTCCGCGCCAGGAGAAGTTCATTCTTGACACGATGCCGATCATCAAGGCACGCGTTTCCATTGGCGTCGGCGGCACGTTCGACGTATTCAGCGGCAAGGTAAAGCGTGCACCGGTGATCATTCAAAAGCTCAAACTAGAATGGCTCTGGCGGACGCTTCAAAACCCATCAAAACTCAGTAAGACCAAACTGCTGCCGAAGTTCGTACTACTGGTGTTAAAGCAGAAGCGATGAAAATTTACACGCGCACCGGCGACACCGGCACAACGGGCCTCCTAGGGGGCGACCGGATTGCGAAAGATTCACCACGCATCACCGCGATCGGTGAAGTGGATGAACTGAATGCAAGTCTTGGCGTCGCCATTGCGGCAAATCCGCCCAGCGAGATCGCCAGATGGATCAACCGCGTTCAGTCTCAACTGTTCGACATTGGCGCGGAGTTGGCTTGTCCGGTGGACAGCGACTACAAAATTGATCGCATCACTCCCGAGGACTCGGAAGAGTTGGAATCGGAGATCGATCAGATGGAATCCAAACTTGCCCCGCTGACAAACTTCATTCTTCCCGGAGGCACGGCGGCCAGCGCGAACTTGCACCTCTCTCGATCAATTTGCCGACGAGCAGAAAGGGCAGTTTTCAACTTGTCCCGATCTGAATCTGTTTCGACCGACCTAGTGACCTTCCTTAATCGTCTATCCGATTGGCTGTTCACCGCGGCGCGTGCTAGCAATGCCGCAGTCGGGGTGGCAGACGAAATCTGGTCACGAAGAGCCCGAAAATGAACTCCATCATCCTTTCGACGATTCTTGTTTTAGCGGGTTCTCCTGCGCAGGCACCCGAGGTGACCGCGAGCAGCTTGATCTCCAAGATGCTGCTGAATTACAACAACGCGCGCTCGGCGCAGGGTCGCATTACTACAAAGCAATCGGCTAAGAACGTGACGGTCGAAACGTTGACCGAGATCGCCATTCAACAGACGGCTCGGTTGCTGATTCGCCAGACGAGAACAGGTACAGATGGCGGACGATTTGTTGCCATTGCCGACGGCGAGTACTTTGCTTATGACAAGCCAAAGGGTGTTCTTGGCAAACCACGGTTTGTCGAACCACAGTTCAACTACGGACGACCGATGACCCTTCGCGAGGTCTACATGGTTGTGTCAGGAACCTTTGCAGAGAAGAGTCCACCTCTTGATATCATCATCAGTCGCCGGGATGACCTTGAGAGCCTGCGAAACAAGTGGGGAAAGAAGTTTGAAATCTCCGGTAAGGCGGAAATCCGAGGTCAAAGTGTGTACGTGGTGCGAGGCAGCTTCCTTCCGTTCGCGGAACTGCGAAACTCTGTGGGCGAAAAGCCGCAAGGAGTCGTAGAAATTAGCATCACCGAAGATGGACAACTTCTCAAGTACGTTGAGCTCGCGAACTATGTGGTCCCCTCGGCTGCCCAAGAATTGATCGCGGTGCGAACTGAATGGGACTTGGACATCAAGCTGAACGGTGAAGTCGATCCGGCGCTTTTTGGCCCAGTCCGCTGAACCGGCCAAAAATTGTTTGACGTGCCGAAAAAATACATTTTTGGGTAGATTAATTTTATGAGCGTGGTGGCCGGGATGACATTTGCTGACTTGAAGAGCGGAATGCGCGCCCGGGTTGTTGGAGTCGATGAGAATTGCCTTGACAGCCGTCGGCTCCAAGAAATGGGTTTCACCGTTGGCACGCAGTTTAGCGTCGTAAAGGTCGCGCCAATGGGTGACCCGATTGAGATCCTCGTGCGCGGTTATCGAATCTGCCTCCGCAAGAACGAGTGTCACTGCATCCAGATCGAGTCGGTCGGCTAAAGTTGGCCAGCCACCTCGTTATCGTCGCGGGAAACCCTAACGCCGGAAAGACGACCCTTTTCAATTCCCTCACCGGTTCGACCCAGAAGGTCGCTAACTATCCTGGCGTGACCGTCGAATCCGTTGAGGGGCAGTACATGTTTGCCGGCGAGACGATTCGGTGCGTCGATGTTCCGGGCCTATATTCGCTGAAGGCCGCCTCTGAAGACGAGCGCGTTGCGACAGACGTTATCTTAGGCCGCCAGGAAGGGAAGCCAGAACTCGTGGTTTACGTTCTGGATGCGACCAACCTGGAGCGGAATCTGTTCCTGTTCACCCAGATCGCCGAGTCACAAGTGCCGATGGTCATTGCATTGACCATGCCCGACCGACTTCAGGCTCGAGGCAAAAAGGTAGACCTCGAACGATTGCAATCCGAGCTTGGCGTTCCGGTCGTTTCCGTGATCGCGCATGAAGACAGAAAGCTAGAGTCGCTAAAGCAAGCGATCAGCGATGCGCTGCGGGACAAACCGATTCCAGCCATCGACTTCGGATTACCGGAGGGCATGCAATCGACCATCCGTGAATTGAGCGAGCGGCTTGCTCGCATCGGCGTGGATGCGTCTCAGGCGGAGATTCGCCGGAACTTATACGAACCTCCAGAACTGTTCCAGCGCTTTCTCGAGGACTTTCCAGAGATCGCTGAACCGTTCACCGAGGCACGCAATCGCCTCGAAGCAGAGGATCTTCTGCGACCGTCGGTTGATGTGACCAGCAGGTACGAATGGTCGGCGAAGATTCAGTCTTTGGTGCTGCGTGATGCGGCAAAGCCTGCGAAGGTGATCTCGATTACGGATCGGCTGGACAAAGTTCTGACGCACCGGTTTTGGGGGCTCACGATTTTTGTCCTTGTCATGTACGGGGTCTTCCAGAGCATCTATACCGTTGCGGCGCCGATGATGGCGGGGATCGAAGACGTGTTTGGTCGGCTTCAGGACGGCATTCGGCCGATGGTTTCGCAGAACGAAATCCTTGAGTCGTTTATCATTGATGGGCTCATCGCTGGGGTCGGCGGGATGTTGGTTTTCCTGCCGCAGATTTTGATTCTGTTCTTCTTCATTGCCGTACTGGAAGGCAGCGGCTACCTAGCCAGAGCGGCGTTTTTGATGGACCGGCTGTTGGGGTGGTGTGGGCTGAATGGGCGGGCGTTTATTCCGTTCTTGAGCAGTTATGCCTGTGCGATTCCGGGCATCATGGCGGCGCGGGTGATGCCGGATTCGAAGAGCCGATTGGCTACGATTCTGGTTGCGCCGTTGATGTCATGCTCGGCGCGATTGCCGGTTTATGTTTTGCTCATCGGCACTTTCATCGAGCCGCAGTATGGGGCATTTTGGGCGGGGTTTTCGTTGTTCGCGATGCACTTGCTTGGCCTGGTGGTGGCGATTCCGGTGGTTTATGTTTTGAACCGGAAGATGCTGAAGGCGCGGCGGTTGCCGTTTGTTTTGGAACTGCCGCCTTACCAGTGGCCGAAGTGGCGGGATATTTGGCTGACGCTGGTGAACCGGGGCAAGGTGTTTGTAAAGACCGCCGGAACGATTATCGTCTTCATGTCGATCCTGATCTGGGCGGCGGCTTCGTTCCCGCGGTTTAGTCCGGCTGATCCGGTGGCGGAGGCGGCGAAGTTCGGGGTTGCGGAGGAACGAGCGGAGCAGTGGGTTCAGGAGAAGCAACTCGAGAACTCGGTACTGGGGCGGTTTGGCAAGGCGATTGAGCCGGTGTTTATTCCGGCGGGTTTTGATTGGCGGATTACCACCGCGATCCTTTCCGCGTTTCCGGCTCGGGAGACGATTGTGCCTTCGCTCGGAATCATCTTTAGCCTGGGCGGGGAGGTTGATGAATCCTCGGGCGATCTTCAGTCGGCGATGAAGCGGGCGACCTGGCCGGATGGGCGGCCGCTGTTTACGGTTTGGACCGCCGTTGGGCTGATGGTGTTCTTTGCGCTGTGCGCGCAATGTATGGCAACCTTGGCGACGGTTAAGCGCGAGACCAATTCTTGGAAATGGGCCGTGTTCATGTTTTGCTACATGACGGCCCTGGCTTATATCGGTGCGGTCGCGGTGAACTACCTCGGCAAGCTATTCGGCGCTTGATTCGGCGGTGGGGCGCATGAAGGGGAAGAGTAGGACTTCTCGGATGTGATGGCTTCCGGTGAGGAGCATCGCCATTCGGTCTAGACCAATTCCGCAGCCGCCGGTTGGTGGCATTCCGCATTCCAGCGCGTAGATGAACTCTTCGTCCATTGGGTGCGCTTCGTCGTCGCCCTTTTCGCGTTCTCCAAGTTGCTGCTCGAATCGCTCGCGTTGGTCGATTGGGTCATTGATTTCGCTGAAGGCGTTGCAGACTTCGCGACCGAGGACGTAGCCTTCGAATCGACGAGTCATCTTCGGATTCGCCGGGTCCTTCTTGGCCAGTGGGCTGGTTTCGATCGGGTAGCCGACGACGAAGGTTGGCTCTTGGAGCGTTGGTTCGACGAAGACTTCCAGAAGCTTCTCGATGAGGCCGCCGAGGTTTCGCTCTTCGGTCGGGTCGATTCGCTTGCCGGTGATCGGGTTGACGACCAGCTTGTCGGCGAGAGCGGACTTGGCGTTTTCCAAAGTCGACAGGTCTTCGGCGCTGAGGCCGGTGTGGCGTTCGATTTCCTCCAAGAGGTGAACGCGTCGCCACGGCTTTCCGAAGTCGAGCTGAATCTGGTTCGCGTCGGTTGCGGCGTCTTCGTCATCTACCGAGCCGGTTGGCAGGGTGATGTCGACGACGGTCGATCCGAAGACGGCCATTGCTACCGACTTGAAGCATTCTTCAACCCGCATCATCATGGTTTCTAGATTGCCGTAGGCTTCGTAGAATTCCAACATGGTGAATTCCGGGTTGTGTCGGTTGGAGACGCCTTCGTTTCGGAAGACGCGGCCGATTTCGTAGACGGCGGGGAGGTCGCCGCAGATGAGCCGCTTGAGATAGAGCTCAAGGGAGATTCGCAGCTTGACGTCCATTTCGTACGCGTTGTAGTGCGTCTTGAACGGGCGTGCGGCGGCGCCGCCGGCTTCTAGCTGAAGCAGCGGGGTTTCGACTTCTAGGTAGCCGTTCGAATCGAAATAGCGGCGGACGGCCGAAACGACCTTGGCGCGGTTGATCAGCACCGCTCGGCTTTCGCGGTTCGCGATAAGGTCGAGGTGGCGGTGGCGATAGCGGGTTTCGACGTCCGATAGGCCGGAGAAGACTTGGCCGTCCTTTTCCTTGCCGAGCGGCAGGGGTTCGAGCGCCTTGGTCAGCGGGAGGAACTCCGTGGCGTGGATCGACTTTTCGCCGGTCTTGGTGACGAAGAGCTTGCCCTTGACTCCGACGTGGTCGCCGAGGTCGATGAGGTCGTAGAGCGACCATTCGAGTTCGGTGACTTCGTCCTTTCGAACGTAAATTTGGATCCGGGCGTCGCCGTCGCTAAGGTGAGCGAAACCGGCTTTACCCATGAGGCGGTAGGAGACGACTCGCCCGGCAAAGCTGACGTCTTTTCCATCTTCGAAACCTTCTAGCAGTCCTTCTGCCGTGTCGGTGCGGTCCCATTTCTCGATGGAGAATGGGTCGTGACCGAGCTCGCGCATTTGCGCCAGCTTTTGAAGTCGAATATCTCTGATGGACAGTTCCGTACTCATGCCGAACCCAGAGTGTACTTGGCAGACAATTCGCGGTCGGGTCGGGTAGAAGCTAGGCATGCCACTTGCCGCCGGAACCACCGCCCCAGATTTCACCCTCAAGACCCTCAGTTCGACCGGTCTCGACGACGTGAGCCTCTCGGCAACCTATGCTGAGAAGAACGTTGTGCTTCTGTTCTTCCCCGGTGCGTTTACTTCGGTTTGTGAGCAAGAGCTCTGCGACGTTTCTTCTGGACTGTCGGCTTATAACGATCTCAATGCGCAGGTCTTCGGCATCTCGCAAGATTCTCCGTTCGCCTTGACCGCTTGGGCTTCGCAGAAGGGGATTTCCTTCCCGTTGTTGAGCGACTGGGGCGGCAAGGTTACGGAAGCCTACGACGTCGTTTTCCCGGATTTCGCTGGCCTCGGCCCTGGAACGGCTCGGGCGAGCTTTGTGATAGATAAGAACGGTGTGATTGTTTACGCCGTGCAAACGCCGACGCTGCGGGATCTGCCGGACTTCGCGGCGATTCTGGCGGCGTTGGAGAAGGCGGCGCTTTGAGCTTTGCGCCTTGAGCTTCGCGCTCTGTGTGGCCTTGTGTGGCTTTGAATGGCTCTGCGTGGCTTCGGAACCGGAATTAGGGCGTGTTAACACTATGCAAGGTATAATATTGCTGTGGAAATAACTCGCGAACAGTTTGCTCTCATTGAGCCACTTTTGCCGGTTCAGAGGGGCAATGTGAAGCTGGATAACTTCATGGTCCTGAACGCAATCTTGTATGTCGCCGAGAATGGATGCAAGTGGAGAGCCCTTCCCGAGAAGTTCGGAAATTGGCACACCATTTACACGCGAATGAGTCGGTGGGCAAAGGCTGGCGTTCTTGAGCGGGTGTTTGCGGACCTCCAAGAAAAGCAGATATTGAGGATACGAATTGAAGCTGTTTGCTTAGACAGCACGACGGTGAAGGTGCATCCCGACGGAACGGGAGCCCTTAAAAAAAGGGCCCTCAATGTATCGGAAAGTCCGCAGGAGGATGGTCCACAAAAGTTCATATGGCTTCCGCGGATAGCCGGACGCCCCTAAGCTTTTCGCTCTCGCCAGGTTCATGTCACGACGGTCCACAAGGCGAACTCCTCATTCAAACTCTGCCAGAAGGAAACGGATTACCCATGGTGATGGACCGCGCGTACTCCGGAAACGGAGTCAGGCAGCTTGCATTTGACTTCGGATACATCCCAGTCGTGCCGCCCAAATCCAACATGAAGGCGAAATGGGAGTACGACAAGGAGATCTACAAGAAGCGAAACGAGGTCGAGCGACTCTTTCGCAGACTCAAAGGCTTCCGACGAATCTTCTCAAGATTCGACAAGCTCGACGTCCACTTCATCGGCTTCATTCACTTCGCCGTGATCGCCGAATTTCTTAAATTGTGTTAACACGCCCTAATTAACGTTCCCCCCCAGGGTTTTTAATTCATTACAGGGTGTTTTAGGTTCAAAGTCGTTCGGGTTGGTTCGGAGCATTGGTTTTCGGTATCCAGCTTCTAGGTTCGTTCTTAGGCGAAAAGTCAACCAGTTGCTTTGGTTTTCCCTCGTCTTGCCCCTCCCGATACCCCTTATCACGCTGGACCAGTTGAGATGCTTGGGTTCGGCCGCGGTGTTGGTCGAGTACAGGTCCTTCCCAAAGATTTGGCTCGACCGCCTCGCCCATGACAAGTGTGCTACACAGCCAAGGGCAAATCGGCGTGCCGAGGGTGGCTTTGAGCACCATCGAGGCTTGACTTCCTACGCAAAATGCGTAAGACTTTACGCATGGTGCGTAAAGTCACGGCGATTGATCGACTTTTTCCGCCGGTTCGGAGGGAGATCCTCGGCACGACTCTGCTTGCGGCGGACCGAAAGTGGTATCTGAGTGAACTCGCGGCTCGGCTTTCAGCGACGCCGTCTTCCCTCCAGCGCGAACTTCAAAGCCTTGTTGAAGCTGGCATCTTGTTACGGACCAAAGACGGCCAACGAACCTATTACCAGGCGGACCGGAGCAGTCCACTTTTTCCTGAACTACACGGCCTATTCAAGAAATCGGTTGGAGCCGTTGATGTGCTGAAAAGTGGCCTCGCTCCATTCGGGCCGAACATTGATGTTGCCTTCATTTTTGGATCCTACGTACACCTGGATGAAGTCCGAAATACATCTGATATCGACTTGATGATTGTCGGAGACGCGACGCCTTTTGAGCTTTCGGAAGCGCTGGGCGAGGTCGAACGAGAGATTGGACGCGAGGTAAATCCAACCGTCTATACTCGCAAAGAGTTCGAAGAACGGCGGCGCACCGGTAATCACTTTTTGATGTCGGTGCTAGGTACAGAAACGTTGCCGCTCATCGGAGATTTGCATGACTTGGCAGCAGCTTGAGAGTGAAGGCAAAGTACGGTCGCACGTGACCTCCGCTCAGGAAGTCGCGAACCTCCGCGATGTTGTTGGCCGAGACCTTGAAGACGCTCAGATTCCTGAACTTTCGGCAGATAGAAGGTTTGCCACGGCTTACAATGCTGCGCTGCAGACCGCGAAGATGGTCACGGCATTGTCGGGGTACCGAACAAGCGGACTTGGCGCGCATCAAACGGCCTTTCAGGCAGTCAAAGTAGCGATGGGGACTGAGGTTCATCCTCTGATGAACTACTTTGATGCCTGCCGCCGCAAGCGAAACAGTGTGGATTACGACTTGGCAGGCGTCGCGACAGAAACGGAAACGAAGACACTTCTGGAGAAGGCCGAAGAGTTTCGCGTGCTGGCCGAAGCGTGGATTTCGGAGAATCATCCGCAGTTCGCGTTCGAGGAACCACCTAACCATCCTTAGGCTTTATTGGAGCGTATACGCTCAAGCGTGGTGAATCCGACTTTCTAAAAGGGGCAGCAGCGCTACCGCACTCCAAGGTTGGTGACTTGTCTCTCAATCCACGTGGCGCAGGCTGCGGCGATTTCTTTGGCGCGGCGGCCGAGGAGGGGGCCGACGTGGCTGGTGTTGGCGTATTCGAAAACGTCTGCTTTCGCCCAAGCGGCGGTGGCGCGGGAGGTGGCGGGCGGGATGTCGGTGTCTTTTGTGCCGATAACGACGAGAACGGGGCAGGTCGGCGGGGTGGTTTTGACGCCAGCGCGGGTGGTTCTCAGGACGGAACCGGACTCATCTCGCCATTGCGGATGGGTCCAGAGGATGGTTGCCTCGTCGCTATCTGGCATGGCGTCTCGGGTGTCCTTCAAAGGTCCGTTCGCCCAGCCGATCACATCGGGAATGGGATCAGTCCTTTGTTTTGCGGGATCGACACCCGCTGGCGGCACGCCGTTGATGAGAATGACGGCGTTGGGCTTGATGCGTTCGGCCGCCTTGAGCGCGAGAATTCCACCGAGACTTGCCCCAATGAGAACGACCTTTCCGTGCTTCTTTGGAACCCACGAAACGACTTGATCGACGTAGTCCGTGAACTTCGTTTGCTTCAATCTGCCCTTGGCCGGAACGAGGTCGGGAGCGATGACTTGCCACCCGGCCCGTTCAAACACGGGTTTCCAGAATCGGTATTACCAGCCGCCTCCGCCCGCGCCGTGGATCATGACGGCGACGTTCGGATTGGCGGCGGTGATTGATAGCGTGCAGATGGCGGCGAGCATGGCTTCAATATTCTTACGCGCCATGTGTGGCCGTGTGGCTTCGCGTGGCTGGGGACTTGGGCGTCGGTTTCAACTTGGATATAGAAATCCTTGGTGTTTACGGCTCACAAAAACGGTAGCAGAGCTACCGCACTCCAAGGGAAATTCGCCTTTCCGTTATAGTAAGGGCATGGTCTTTTCGATCGGATTGGCGGCGATGGTGCTGGCGGCGGGGTTGGGTTCGGAGATGAGCCCACAGGCTAGCCCGGTGGATGTTCACGGGCGGTTGCAGGTTAAGGGCAATCGGATTGTGGGCAAGGATGGGAAGCCGGCGAGCCTGGCCGGGATGAGCCTGTTTTGGAGCCAATGGATGCCGCAGTACTACACGGCTGGCACGGTCGCTTGGCTGAAATCCGACTTTAAGTCGACCGGCGTTCGGGCGGCGATTGCGGTAGGAAGCGGCGGATACTTGACCCAGCCGGACGTTGAGACTAAAAAGGCGCATGCGGTCGTGGATGCCGCGATCAAGCAAGGCATGTACGTTCTTGTCGATTGGCATTCGCACGATCCGGAGAAGACGCCCGAGGCGGCGGAGAAATTCTTCGGCGAGCTAGCGGCGAAGTACGGCGATAAGCCGAATTTGATCTACGAAATTTACAACGAGCCGCTTAAGGTGAGCTGGTCGCAGGTGATCAAGCCGTATGCCGAGCGGGTGATCGCGGCAATTCGGAAGCACGACAAGGACAACCTGATCATTGTCGGCACGCCCACTTGGTCGCAGGACGTGGACGCGGTGATTCCAGACCCGATCAAGGACCCGAATGTGGCCTACACCTTGCACTTCTATGCCGGGACGCACAAGCAGTACCTGCGCGATAAGGCGCAGAAGGCACTCGACGCCGGACTCGCGCTGATGGTGACGGAGTGGGGCACGGTCAACGCGGATGGCGACGGCAAAGTTGATCGCGAGTCCACCCAGGCTTGGATGGACTTTATGGCGAAAAACCAACTGAGTCACTTCAACTGGTCGGTGGCGGACAAGGTCGAAGGCGCGGCGATCCTGAAGCCGGGCTCTTCGGGCAACGGCGGCTGGAAGGACACGGAGCTGACCGAATCGGGGCTGTACGTTCGAGAGTTGATTCGCGGCTGGAAGCACTAAGGCTGGCTTAGTGCTTCCCTTTCTCCGCCGGATACGGGACGCCGGGTTTGTAGCCTTCCCAGAGGATGCGGTTTAGCTCGCCGAATTCGGCACGGTCGACTTCGGAGAAGTCGAGCTTTGCGCTGCGCTCGGCGAGCTTGGTACCCGACGGGTTTCGCTCGTTCAGGTCAATGGCTGGTTGAACTTTGATGAACGGGGCGAAGTTCGGCTTGGTGGTGAAGGCGTTTACCATCGGGGTGGCGGCTTCATCGAACTGGGTGAGCGGCGGGAGGCCGAGCATCAGGCCCATGGTTCGCAGCATGGACGCGGTGCTGTAGTGGGTGCTGTCGATGATTCCGCGCTTTGCATACGGACTCGCGACGTACGCCACCGTTCGGTGCGAATCGACGTGGTCGGGGCCATCTTGGGCGTCGTCTTGGACCACGAAGATGGCAGTTTCTTTCCAGAACTTCGACTTGCTCACGGCTTCCACGAGGTTTCCGACGGCGAGGTCGTTATCTCCAACCATGGCGTAGGGCGACAGGCTCCCTGCGCTAAACCCGTTTGTGTGGTCGTCGGGCAGGGCCATGACCATCAGGTTCGGCCAGCCGCCGTTCTTCTCTGCTTCGCGCATTTCGCGCAGGAACTCTTCGACCTTTTCGGTATCGCGTCCTCCACGCGCAAAGATTTCCTCGAACTTGGCGCTGTAGCCGTATTGCTCCGGGTCCTTTCGCAGCTCGGGGTCGTTCAGCGAGTTGTGATCTTCCTGAACGTCAACATATTCGCCGTAGACGCGGGCTTTTAGGCCGTGCTTTCGGGCCTGGGACCAGAGATACTCGCCCGGAGAGCTCGTGAGTCGCTTGTCGCTATCCACCTGTCCGTGGCGACCGTAGCCGAGGACCCACTGCTTTTCGCAGTAGTCGCTGGCATAGGCGGCATCGGTCCACTGGTGGCCAGATTGGGAGGTTTCACCGTCGGCATAAAAGTTGTCGTAGGTCGCGAAGGTGTCAGCGAGCTTGTGGCCGTTCGGGGTGACCCGTCGTGGGAAAACGGTGAGCGATGGGTCGCAGTTACCGCGTCCGAGATCGCCAAGAACCTGGTCGAAGGTGCGGTTTTCACGGATCACGTAGATCACGTGCTTGATCTTTCGGAGCGCGTTTCGCTCGACGTCACGGAACTCCGCGCTCGCAAGGAGTGCTTTCTGGTCGGGCATGTTGTCCTTGACCTTCGCGCTGAGCTTGTCGAGTTCCTTTCCAGATGGAATGTCGAGAATCGTAAGCCGGCCGGTGAGCTGCTGTCCGATGTAGCGGTAGGGCGCACCGTACTGTTGGCCGCGAATCTGGGCACCTTCGAGGGTGACTTTGCTTCCGGCGTTCGCGCCGTAGTTGCCTTTAGCCGTGCCAATGAGGAGCTTCTTTCCGTCCGGCGTGACCGAGACGAGGACCGGGTAGCGCTCGGTTGGGATATAGCCAGTGACTTTTGCCGATTTGGGGTTGGCAATGTCGACAACGGTGACGCAGTTGTTTCCGGCGTTGGCGACGAAGAGAGTGTTTTGGTCCGGAGAAACCGCGAGGTGAACCGGAGTCGAGCCGACTTTGGATCGCCCGCCAAAGCCCGTGCGGATGGTTGCACTGACTTGTCCGTTCGTGATGACGGAAACCGAATCGGAACCAGCGTTGCTCACGAAGAGGCGGCCGTCTTTCGTGTAGACGACGGCGGTGGGTCGCTGCTCGACCTTGATTCGGTCAACGGAAGTGAGCGTTTTGGCATCGAGGATGCTGACGCTTTGGTCGCCCCAGTTGCTGACGGCGAGGGTCTTGCCGTCGGGGCTGAGGGCGGCCATGTAAGGGCGGTAGCCGACCTTGGTTCGCTGCTTGATTTGGCCCGCTTCGTCGGTCAGGAGGACTTCGTCGCTCTGGACGTTGAGAACGTAGTTGCCGTTGGGACCGGGGAGGATGCTGCTAACGAATCGGTCTCGAGGGGCGATGCCTTCGAGGTCAATTCCGGAAGTTTGCTCCAACTTGCCGTTGACGTTTTTGATCTTCAGGATGGCTTTGTGCTTCGCGGCGTCTTCAACCTTGCCTCCGGATAGCCAGAATTCACCGTCGGCTTTCTGCGCGAGGCCGATCCAGTTTCGGTCGAACTTGAGGGTGCTTTCAATCTGGCCCGATTCGAGGTTGACCAGATTGAGCGAGTGGTCGTGGTACCCGGCGGTGTTCACCAACACCTTCTTTCCGCCATCAACGAAAATGATCGAGCCGGGCATGTCGCCGGGGAGGTCGATTCCCTTACCTACCGGGGTGATGCGCCAGCCATTGAACAGCGTGAAAGCGGTTTTGTCAGCACTCCAGCCTGGCCCAGCTTGGCGCGCGGAGCGCAAGTTGCTTTGGAAGGCGATGACAAGGGCAGCAACGCCGAGCGCGGAGAGGGAGGCGAACAGGAACCGGGCTTTCATGATTTTGCAATTAGTATAGACGGGATCGCTCTCACGCGCCAGCCTGAGTATTGGATTTGCGTCCTCGCCACACGGGTTCGAGCAACACGCAACCGCTTGAGTTTAAATCCCGGAACGTTGCCAAAACCGAAATTCATTGTTAAGGTTTCTTTTTATTAATTTCTTAACATTATGTCTACGCTATTTCTGCAGATGACACCAACGGTAATCTCTCGGCTCGGTTAGTGTGGGTGACCAGAGGATGCGATGCGAAAAGTGCTCGGTAGTTTTGTGGCGTTTGCGATGTTGGCAAGCAGTTGGGGTGCGCCGGTGAGGACGCCCAGCCCGCTGAGCCTTTGGTATCCGGAAGCAGCGCCCACGTGGCTGCATGCGTTGCCGCTCGGGAACGGGCGGATTGGGGCGATGGTCTTTGGCGGGGTGGCGAAGGAGCAGGTGATGCTCAACGAGAGTTCGCTTTGGTCCGGCGGTCCGAAGAATTGGGACAACCCAGACGCCAAGGCCCAGATTCCGCTTGTACGAGATGCCCTAGCGAAGGAAGATTACGCGCTGGCTCAGTCGCTGACGCAGAAAATGCAGGGCCCATACACGCAGTCTTACGTTCCGCTGGGTGATCTTGATATTGAGTTTGATCTGCCGAGCGGACCGACCATCGGCTACCATCGCGAGTTGCCGCTGGGCGACGCGGTTGCGACGACAGAGTTTTCGCAGGGCGGGATCGAATTTCGACGCGAGGCGTTTGTCAGCTATCCCGACAACGTGATTGTTTACCGGTTCACGGCATCTAAGCCAGGCGCGATTTCTTTCCGGGCGGCGTTTCGAAGTCAGTGCCCGACCACGGTCCGGGCGTTGGGGGCCAACGGGTTGGCCCTTTTAGGACGTGCGCCCGCTCATGCCGAACCGAATTATCGGAGCAAAGAGCCAGCGATCGTTTACGACGAAAAGATCGGAATGGGGTTCGCGTCTGCACTGCGTGCGGTGACGACCGGCGGTACGGTTCGGGCGGATGCGAACGGGCTGCGGGTTTCAGGCGCGACCGAAGTGACTTTGATCATCAGCAATTCAACCGGCTTTAAGGGCTTTGATCAGCATCCCGAGAACGACTCAGAGCGGTCGATGGACCGGGCAAAGAAGACGGTCGAGAAAGCCGTAAAGCGAACTTTTACCGAGTTGAAGTCTCGACACCAAGCGGATCACCGGCGACTCTTTAATCGGGTTTCGATTGACCTCGGTCCGGGCAGAAACGATGTTCCGACGGACCAGCGTGTGATTGATTGGAAGAAGAACGGCGATGCCGGATTGGAAGCGTTGCTGTTCCAATACGGTCGCTACTTGCTGATTGCGAGCAGCCGTAAGGGCGGGCAGCCGGCAAACTTGCAAGGCATTTGGAACCCAATGATGCGGCCACCCTGGTCTTCCAACTACACCACCAACATCAATGCCCAGATGAACTACTGGCCGGTGGAATCCACGAATCTGCCAGAGTGCGCCCAGCCAATGCTCGACTTCATTTTCGAGCTGGCGGTCAACGGGGCACAAACGGCGAAGACGAATTACGGATGGCGCGGATGGACGGCACACCACAACTCTGACGTTTGGCGGCATACGGCACCGGTAGGTGCCTACGGCGAAGGGTCCCCAACTTGGGCGAACTTCAACTTGGGCGGAGCTTGGATGTCACTCCAACTTTGGGAGCATTACGCCTTTACGCAGGACCGAGCGTTTTTGAAGCGCGTGTATCCCGTTTTGAAGGGGGCCTCACAATTTGGGCTTGACGCGCTTTACGAGAAGGACGGCGCATTGGTGACGGCACCTTCGGTTTCGGCAGAAAACGTGTTCTTGTTCAACGGGAAAGGTTACGAAGTCTCCATCGGCACGACCCAGGATATGGCGATTTTGCGAGCGCTGTTTGGGGTGACGGAGCGGGCAGCGAAGGAGCTTGGCGTCGATCCCGAGTTTCGGGCTGAGCTAGCATCTTCGCGAGGTCGGTTGCGACCGGAAAAGGTGGGTTCGAAGGGACAACTTGTGGAGTGGTCGCAGGACTTCGGCGAAGCCGAGCCGTTGCACCGGCACGTTTCACATTTGATTGGCGCCTATCCAGCGGCCGACATCACGCCGCAATCACGGCCGGATCTTGCCGCAGCAGTTTCTAAGACCTTGGATCTTCGGGGCGATGACAGCACCGGCTGGTCGATGTCTTGGAAGCTGGCTTTGCGTGCGCGGCTGCACGAGCCCGAGGCGGCGCACCGGATGCTGAACTATCTCATTCGGCTTGTTGGATCGGACAAAACGACCTACGCAGGCGGTGGCGGCGTGTATCCGAATCTGTTCGGAGCGCACCCGCCGTTCCAAATTGATGGCAACTTTGGAACGACGGCCGGGATGGCCGAGATGCTGGTTCAGTCGCATCGGTCCGACGCAAATGGCAGGGTGATTATTGAGCTACTGCCTGCTTTACCGAAGGCTTGGGCAACTGGATCAGTGAAGGGGCTCCGGGTTCGCGGTGGGGCGACGATTGATATTGCGTGGCAAAACGGTGAACTCAAAACGTGGAAGCTGCACGGCAAGCAGGAGCGGTTTACTGTCGAACATCGTGGCTTGACCGTCGCGAAGTGATGCGTTAGTATGGGCGGCGATGGAACCCACATTTGTGACTGAGCCGTCCCGACGCATCGTTGGGCTTGAGTACGTTGGCGACAATGCCAACAAAGAGATCAAAGCTCTGTGGGGGACATTTGAGCCTCGAATTCCTGAAGTCAAGATTAGCGGGGATTTCTATGGCGCGGTTCGAATGAACGACGCTTTACCCGCGGGCCAGTTCGAATACTTGGCGGGAGTGGAGTCGGACGGAGAGGTTCCCGAAGGGCTCACGGAATGGAAGCTGACTGGCGGCCACTATGCAAAGGTTGAGTGCCCGGACCTGAGCCAGTTGATGCCGATCATCCATGGCTTTTACAGCGAGTGGCTTCCGGCAAGCGAATATGTCAGCGGCGGAGCGCCGACCTTGGAGTTCTATCCGGAGTCGTTCCCGGCAGAACCGGGAATTTCATTGTTGTTCTCAGTTAAGCCGAAAGACTAGAAATCAGAAAGCCAGTCAACGAGGAGATTGCCCCAGTTTTTGAGGCCGCGTTCCTTGGTTCGTAGGCCGTAACCATGCCCGCCTTTCGGGAACAGGTGGAGCTCGACGGGGACATTTCTGGCTTTACAGGCTGCGGTGTAGGTCAATGCGCTTTGGACCGGGATGGGGTCGTCCATGGTGTGCACGAGGAAGGTTGGTGGGGTGCTTGAAGACACAGGCACCTCATCTTTTAGCGTCGATTCAACGTCGTTCACCAAGTAGGCGGTGTAGACGAGGACGGTGAAATCGGCGCGGCTGGAGCTTTGGTCGATCGCATCTACCTTCGTGTAGGTGGGCTCGTTGGTGCTCGTGACCGCGGCGAGGTGTCCCCCGGCAGAGAAGCCCATGATTCCGATCTTGCTGGCATCCTTAGCTCGGCTCCGAAGAATGCGGAGGGCGCGGTGGGCGTCTTGCATCGGGGCAAGATGGAGCGGCTTGTCTTGCTCCCGATTTGGCAGGCGATACTTTAGGACGGCAGCGTGAATTCCCTTTGAGTTTAGGAACTCGGCAATTTCGGTGCCTTCGTGCTCAATCGCTTCGATCCAGTAACCGCCGCCGGGGCACACGAGGACAGTCGGCGCGTTCGACTTGGCGCTCGGCGACTTGAAAATTTGCAGGGTGGGTTTCGAAACGTTTTTGACGATTTTGAAGTTCGACTTTTCGTCGAACTCGGTCACTTCGGTGTCGGTTCGGGTCCAGCCGTTCGGATTTCCCGAGGGCCAAAGGTCGATTGTTTCGAGGGGTTGCGTCATTGCCAAACTCAGAACCGCGGCGAGGACCATGGTTTTAGGATGTTAGCGCGATTCGGCATTTTTCGTTACCGAGTTCGGTTGCCCAGTCGAGGGCCGTTTTGCCTTCGGCATCGCTAATACTTCGGTCGGCACCGAATTCGAGCAGGGTTGAGATGCATTCTCCACAATCGTCTCGTTGCCGGGCGCACCAGTGGAGCGGGGTTCCGCCGAGATGATGGGAACCAGACTTTTGGACTTGGGCGTTTACGTTTGCACCGGCGGCGGCAAGCTTGCGGATGATCTCTGGATTGCGCTCGGATGCCCAATGAAGAGGAGTTCCGCCGATCCAGCCGATTTCGTGAGCGTTCGGGTCCGCGCCGTGCGCGAGGAGGAAGTCGACGATCTCGGTGAATCCGTTGTGCGCGGGCCAGTGGAGGGGCGAGTCTCCGATCCAGCCACGTTGGTGCACGGCGAGGGGATCGAGTTCGACGTGCATCTGGACTTGCCGGAACCAGCCCTCCCTTCCGGCGAGGTTAATCGCAACGCCGACGCCGCGCTGCCCTTCGGCCTTCTCGGGGATTTCCTGGAGGAAGTAGTCCAAGACCGCTTGCTGGTCTTTCCAGGCGGCGACGATTACCGCCGGATAGGTCGAGAACGGGTGCGAGTAGACGGTGGAGCCAAGTTCGACGAGAAGCTTCACGATTTCGAGATGGCCAAATTTAGCGGCCACGTGAATCGGAGTGAGCTCATCCCAATTCGGCTTGTTATCGTCGGCTTCGAGGTTCCGAACGTTCACATGCTCGGGAAAGGCTCGAAAGTAGGCGCCAACCGCCGCCCTTTCCCCGGCCGCAATTGCGGTGAATAGCTCGGAGTTCAACATCTAAACCGGACTTTAATGGGTGCGTGCTGAAAACGCAACCTAAAGCTTTGGGTTATTTACGCCGAAAACTAAGGGATAGCACGTCGTTAATGTGTTCACTGAGATCACACCCGTGATATGTTTTAGGGAGCAAGTAGGAATTCGATGAAACGAGCGGTTCAGTTTGGATTTTTGGCGGCCACGATGGTGGCGATTTCTGGCTGTGGCGGCAGTAGCAGTTCCTCTTCCTCGGCCCCAGCGAATGCGAGCTTGCAGTGGACGGAGGAGTTGCTGACAAGCGCCAGCAACTCTACGATCGGGCCACCCGCTATCGCACGATCGTTGGGGATTGTTTCCACGGCGGGCTTTGACGCCTGGGCGGCGTACGACGCGAAAGCCATTGGGACAAGACTTGGAGGATCGCTGCGTCGTCCGGCGGCGGAACGAACGATCGCCAACAAGCAGAAGGCGATTAGCTACGCGATGTATCGCACCCTTTTGAACCTGTATCCGGCGCAGGCGGACCGATTCCGGGCGAAGATGGTCTCCTTCGGCTACGACCCCGATGACGCTTCGGAATCTCTCACGACCCCACAGGGAATAGGGAACCACGTTGCAGCGAAGCTGATTGAGTACCGGCGAAATGACGGCGCGAATCAGAGTGGAAACTATGCAGATACGACGGGTTACGTGCCGGTCAATACGGCTGACGTGGTGAACGATCCAAGTAAGTGGCAGCCTCTGCGGTTTGCGAACGGTGCGACGCCGGGCTTCCTGGCGCCGCATTGGAATCAGGTGATTCCGTTCGGGCTCTCCTCGGCTTCTGAGTTCCGAACGAACGGGGGGCCGACGTATGGATCGCCTCAGTATCTCGCCCAGTTGGATGAGATCGTGGAAACAACTGCAAACCTGACGGATGAGCAAAAGGTGATTGCAGAGTATTGGGCAGATGGCCCCCGGACAGTGACGCCGCCCGGGCACTGGCTGTTGTTTGCAACCGAGGTTGCGAAACGAGACCAGATGACCCTCGACAAGTCCGTTCAGTTGTTCTTCATGGTCGGGAACGCGGTGATGGACGCCAGCATTGCTTGCTGGGACATGAAGCGGGTTTACAACACCTCGCGACCGATCACGGCGATTCGGGCCAACTATGCCGGTCGGCAGGTCAAGAGTTTCATTTCGCCCACGGCTGGCTTCGGCATGGTGGACGGTTCGCAGTGGCTTCCCTTCCAATCGCCGAATTTTGTCACTCCGCCATTCCCCGAATATGCGAGCGGGCACAGCACGTTTAGTGCGGCGGGGGCCGAGGTTTTGCGAAGGTTTACGGGAAGCGACTACTTTGGCTACTCGGTGACGGTTCCGGCGAACTCGCTTACGATTCAAGCCGGGGTTCCGGCGGCCCCGGTGACTTTGAGCTGGCAGACCTTTACAGACGCCGCAAATGAAGCGGGCATGAGTCGGCGATACGGGGGAATCCACTTTAAAGCAGGCGACCTTGACGCCCGGGCTTGTGGAAAGAAAGTTGGCGAGCGCGCCTACGAAACGGCGATGGAATTCATCAACGGCGTCCCCGGCCGGGCGTTTCAGCCCTGAGGTTTTCTTGCTTAGGCTTGGTGGGAAAACCAAGCCCAGTCTTCGTTCAATCTTGATCCGCAGGCGGCCGATAGAACTGGTTCGGGAATGGTCGATTCGGGTGGACGGAGTACCAGGCGGCTTTAGCCATGGTCTTGGCGTGGCCACGGTCTACGTCAGTTAGGTCCAGCTTTTCGGACGCCAGAGCGAGTTCGCGCTGGACGCCGGTGAGTTGCTTCGGACTTGGGTTCATTTCGTTTAGCTCGATCTGGTTTGGCTTGTGAGTAAAGGGCCGGTAGTCGGGCGAATCGACGAAGCACGAGGTGAGAGGGGCCCCAGTGCGATCGAAGCGGTTCATTGGTGGGATGCCCAGGATGAGTTCGAGGGTTCGGATAAAGGACGTGTGGTTGTATAGGTCGCTCACCACCGCACCGCGGCGGGTGTAGGGTGAAATCGCCATGGCGATGGAGCGGTGGCCATCGACGTGGTCGACGCCGAGCTGCGAGTCGTCTTGGACCACGAGGATGAGGGTCTCTTTCCAGAACGGGCTCTTGCTGATGGCTTCGACGATTCGGCCGAGGGCGAGGTCGTTATCGGCCACGGTGGCGCGGGGAGTGGGCATGGTGGAGCCGGTTCCGGCAGTGTGGTCGTTCGGGAGGAGCATCATGCTGAGCGCGGGCATGCGTCCGTTCTTTTCCCACGTGTTCAGTTCTTTGATGAAGACATCGGCTCGCCATTGGTCGGAGATGATGCTGGGGAAGCCAATGTAGTTCGGGTGGAGATGCGGCTCGAGCGCCTTCTGCGAGGTGTGCGCCTCGATGACCATCGAGTTCTTGCCACTCTTATAGTCTTGCCAAGCTTCGGTCCAGCTCGGGCTCTTGCCGGTGGCGGGGTTTACGATCTTTGGCTTATCCACGAACTCGCCGAAGACGCGAACCCATTTTCCAGCCTTCGCGGCGGCGTTCCAAAGGAAGCCTTCGGGTGAAGTCGCAAGGGGGTCTCCGCCATCGTACGGATAGCTGCGGACGTTGGTGGCGTAGTTTTGCTCGGTGTAACCGTTGGCGATGCTGCTGGCGACCCACTGGTGGCCATCGGCGCTGTTGGTCCCGCTGGTGTAGAAGTTGTCGATCAGCACGAACTCCCGGCTGAGGGCGTGGTGGTTCGGGGTTACCTTTTCACCGAAGAGGCAAAGGCTAGGGTCGCCGTTGCCTTCCTTCATATCTCCCAGCGCAGAATCGTAGGTGAGATTTTCTTTGATGATGTAGACGACGTGCTTGAAGACGCTCGGCTCGCCGAGCCGTTGCGGGATTGGCTTAGCCGGTCGGTCCTGTCGGGCAGCGAGGGTTTCGGTCCAGCCGTTGTTCTGGGCAACTTGCTTGGTGTGCGCCTTGAGACTTTTCAGTTGCGAGACGGGGATGGTTTGGAAAGCGCCAACGCTGTCGTGAACTCCAAAGCCGGTTTTCTTTGCGGCGGGCTGACTGCCAACGCCTTTAGCACTGGCGACGAAGAGATGGTCTCCGGTGGCTTTGATCGCGATGGGGTACCAGCCGGTGGGGACGTAACCAGAAACCTTCGGCGTTTTTTCGAGTTCTACTACGGCAACCGCGTTCAAGCCGCCGCAACTGACATAGAGCCGTTTGCCATCTTTGCTGAGCGAAAGGTCGGTCGGGATTTGCCCGAACTGGGGGTCTTCGGCCGGGCGGATGCTGAGGTTGCCGGTGACCTTGCCCTCTGGCACTTCAAGGAAGCTGACGGAATCGGAATCTGATTCCGCAACAAACAATTCGCGGCTATTTGCGGAGAAGGTTAGGCCCGAAGGTTGGCGACCTACCGCGACCTCGCGCATCACCTTAGTCTGGGTGTCGATGAATGAGATGCTCCCTTTCCAAGCGGCGTCCGTTGCCGGGTCGATTTGAACCTCGGTTCCGGCGGAATCGGCGGTTGGAACGCCGACGCCTTGGAACGGTCGTTTTGTGTTCGGGTCCATTTGCGCGTCGCTTGGAGCGACGAGGGTTCCACCGCGGTTCGAGACGGCAACGGTTTTTCCGTCTGGCGAGACGGCGAGGTGGAAGGGTGCGGCGCCGACGGTAACGATGGCATCGGTGGCGTTAGTCGTTAGATCCATGACGGCCACGGAGTTTTGGGTCGTCATGGCGACAAAGAGTTTGTTGCCGACGACGGCGAGCCCGGCAAGGTGCGGATCGCCACCTTTGGTCGGGTTGACGGTGAGATCGCGGACCTTGGTGAGTTGTTGACCGTTCCAACTCGCGATCAGAATTTTTCCGCCCGAAGTGGATGCGTACACCGTTTTTCCATCGGCGGACCAAGTTACGCCGACGGGCCCGGCGTTGATGGGTAGCTCGGCGAGGACTTTGCTTTCTGCGTTGCTGATGATCAGCTTTCGGTGGGCAAGGATGGCGGCGAACTCGCCGCTCGGGCTAAGCGCGAGGTCTTTGGGCCGCTGACCTTCGAGCCGGGTGAAGTTTCCGATCGGCGTGAGGCGTTGATTTGTAGAGACAAGGATGCTCCCATCTGGCTGGGAGCCGAGTTTCAAACGACTTTGCGCCATCCATCCGGCGGCACCAAAAGCCATGATCGTTGCGCTGACTGCTATTACAAATTTCCCGTTCATCTTCCCTGCCCTCTCGGGGCAAGTATAGACATGTCTGGTCAGCGCGCGTGCAGTTCTTTCCACATTTCGTGCAGCATTACGATCTGACCACCGTGATAAGAATCGTGCTCCACGAGGTGGGCGATGATCCACTGGAAGGTGTATTCGCGGCCGTTTCGTTGGACGGTGTACTCGGGTTCGTTGAAGGCAATGACGTCGGCAATCGCCGCCTCACGACTTGAAGTGAAGAGGGTTAGGTACCAGTCCCACTCATTCTTCGGCGGCGTGGGCCAAAAGACAATATCCTGCATTGCCGTTGAATCGTAGGCGACGGCGGGGTTTTCGGCGTCCATTTTTCGTCCGTGCACTACCGATTCGAGCCAGTACAGATCGCAGCCGATCATGTGCAAAAGGAGGCCACCGATGCTCGGGCCGTTTTCGAAGGGTTGCCAGGTGATCGCCTCTACGGGCGGTGGTTCCTCGATGTTGTCGAGCCATTCGCGCGCGCCATCTCGCCAGGTTTCGATGAGCACCGAAAGCGTGGGATGAACGTTTTCGAGGGTTTGGAGATCGCGTCGCATTTGGGCGCCAGTTTACAGCGAGTGCTGTCTATACTCCCGTTCATGTTCTCTGTTGAAACGGTTCCGGCGACGATGCCGGCGGGGGTGCTGGTTGGCCCGCGTCAGTTGGAGATTCGAGAGATTCCGGTTTGGCCGTTGGCCGAGTATGGCGACGACGACCTTGTACTGATCAAGGTTTCGGCATGCGGCGTTTGCGGTTCGGACTTTCGGTATTACGCCGGGGAGAATCCTTGGACGCAGCACACCTTGGGGCGGTTTGTGCCGAATCCGCCGAACATCGTGCTTGGGCATGAATATGCGGGGACGGTTGTGGCGGTGCTGTCATCGGCGAATCAGAAATTGCTCTGCAAGCGAGTGGCCCCGGTTTGCAGCAAGGTTTGCGGTCGGTGTGCGGATTGCCTGGCGGGGCGGACGCGGCTTTGCGCGGACACGGTGCACATGGGGCATGGGCAGGGTTGGGGCGATCGCGAGTTTTTCCCCGGCGCCTACGCCCAATACGCACTTGCTTGGGGATCGACTTGCTTCCCGATTTCGGACGCTTTGCCGTTTGATGATGCGGCGATGATGGACATTCTCGCCGTTTGTTTGCACGTGGCCGAGCAAGGGAATGTTCAGCCGGGGCGACCGGTGCTTTGCATCGGTGCAGGACCTGCCGGAAACGGCGTGGCTCAGGTGGCGCTGAACCTCGGGGCGAGCCGGGTGGTGCTGCTTGAGCGATCCCAAGCCGCGATTTCAATTACCGCCACCCAGGGCGTTGGGTCCTGTCTCGACGTGTCATCGATGTCCGATGAGGAGGTTCAAACGCAGCTTCGAGCGCTCGCGCCAGAAGGGTTTGGATCGGTTTTTGATACCGTTGGCAGCGCTGATTCGCTACGCTTGGGGATTCAACACCTGAGCAAAGCCGGGACGCTGGTGAACTTGGCGGTTCACGATGAGGAGATTCCCCTTAACTTCTTGCGGCTTGGCTCCGAACGCCGGATTGTGACTTCTTGCAACTTTGAAGTCGGGGACTATCCGCGTGCCCTGGCTTGGCTAGAGGCGGGACGTTTGCGCGTTCGGGATTGGCTCACCCCGGTTCGGCTGTCCGAAGTTCCGGGGTGGTTTGAGCGGGTGACATCTGCCCCCCAGGAAAAGGGAGCGTTTAAGCTGGTTATCGATCCTTGGGCCTGAGGCTTACTGGAGGATGTCCGGCATCTTATCTTTTGGCTGAGGGTCGCATTCGACGGAAACGCTTTCAACTTTCCATGTCTCGCCAACCTTGCCGACGTTTGCTACGATGCGGAGCTTGCTCTTTCCGAGGGTGTAGTCCCGGAAGTATTCGGCCACGGTCGTGCTCTTTCCGTTCGCATTTCTGGACGAAAAGTTGCCAAGTTCGAGCTCAGTAGTAGGAGCCAACTTCTCGGTTGCAGCCGCATTTGCCACGCACGATCCGGAGGATTCGGTTCGGATGCCATTCGTGGTTGAGTTCGCGATCAGTGCCTTAAGTTCCTTAGCCGACGGTAGCCCATCGACAAAAGCCTGAGCGATCGGCTTCGCGTTCTTCGCATCCGAAACCACTTGCTTTGCTCCCCAGAAGCCTAGGCCAGCAATTCCGCCGCAGCATCCTAGTACCAAAACCAACGCACCTACGATCCACATCCAAGGTTTCATGACTTTTACGCGACTATATTACGGCATCTAGCCTACGGCTTTCGGGCCCTTTGGACGTTTTGAAGTTTTCTTTGGCTCTCCGACCGGAGAAAGGCGTGATAAAGGGGAGGATGGACGAAAAGATGGGTGAGCCAATGAAATGCCTGCGCTGCGGACGACAGGCGGAACCGCGAGGTCGAAGGCCCATTCCCGGGGCGATTTTGAATCTCATTCGGATCGATCACCCCGACTGGACTGAAAGCGACGACCTTTGCCTGGATTGCTTAAACCTCTACCGGACAAAATACGTTAACCAGGTTCTGCAAACGGACGAGGGCGACCTTGATGTCATCGAGAAGCTGGTGACCAAGAGCTTTGAGGATGCGGAGAACACCGCTTATCTGAGGGGTGACTTTCGGAAATCGGCTGGCCGATAAGGTGGCGGCGTTCGGGGGCAGTTGGGCGTTTATCATCTTCTTTGGCTGCGTGATTGTGGTTTGGATTGGGGTGAACACGTTTGCGCTGGCCGTTCGGTTTGATCCGTTCCCCTATATCCTGCTGAACCTGGTTCTGTCGTGCCTTGCCGCGATGCAAGCGCCGGTGATCATGATGAGCCAGAACCGCCAGGAAGCCAAAGACCGCATCCGTGCGGAACGGGACTACCGAACCAACCTGAAGGCGGAGTTGGAGATCCGGAAGCTTCACGACAAAATCGACCACCTGCTGACCAGGCAGATGAAGCGACTAATGGAAGTGCAGGTAATTCAGGTTGAAATGATGTCGGAGCGAGTGACGGAACGGTCGTGAGTTCTCATTGTTCAGGTCTTCGAGTTGCGTGATAGGGGCCAGATCGATAGAAGCAAGATGGCCGTTAGCCGCCTTTCTTGTCATCGATTGTTGAAAATGCGTACTCGCGAATTACTGCGCGGCGATTAAAGCCCCGTTGCCAAATCCAGATTCGATAAATGCCTGATTCGATCGGGGTGAAATAGTAAAGACTTACATTCTTGTTGGTCAAGACCTGTATCGGATAGGTAGTTCCCTTTGCGTCCATAACTTCAAGCCGAACAGAACCACCAAACGACGTGATGTCAGTTTCGATGGTGACCTCGTAAGACTTTCCGGATTCTAGATTCACCGCAAAATGAGTTGGACCAGAGATGTTGGATGGTGTTCTAAACGCCTCGCGCAATTTCACTTTTGTCGGCTCAATGGTTCTTCGCGTGATATTGTAACTGCCAGAACCTCCTCCTCCAACGCAGGCAACCGTGACCAAGAACTCGGCACTTTCTGGATAGTAGACGTCGTTCGCCCGAACTGGATTTTCGGCTGGCCCACCGTTAAGATTCAGGGTCCTCAAATCCATGAGAAAGCCGCGCACTTGAAACTCGTATCTGATAAGCTCAGATTTTGGAACCTTTAAACGGTAAACGTAGGTATCGCCAATCTCAAGATCGCCTTGGATCGGTCGTTCGTCTGTAAATTCGGGAATGGATTCCGAATTCTCAAACTCGATGGTGTCATGCATGCCAGTGTTTTTGACGAGCAGGATGATCGTATCATCCACCTGATACACGCGCGTGATATTCCGTTTGTCTCCTTGGCGTTTTTGGATTTCGAACCAGGGACGTGCGGAGCCTCCATCCTGAGCCTGAGCGTCGAACCGGCCAAACTGCTTATCTGCGTCCTTAGGTTCGCAGAAGACGTCGACTTGCGTTCGGTACGTCGACGCGACAACTTGATGCTTCCGCACGGGCATTTCGAGGCGAGCCACCCGATTTGGATCGACTTTCAGGGATACCTTTTGATTGGTAGCAATTTTTGTTACGGGCACAACTTGAAAGTCGGTTTCGATGCTGGCATTCAGTGGGGCCGAGTACTCAAAGATAAGTTCTCCGTCAATTTTCGATTCAATCACGCTACCGTAACCAGTGCGAAAAGTTCGATACTCTTCGCTGGGAATCCCGAAAGGACCGGTGATTTGGATCCGTGAAACTGATTGCCATGTATTCTCGAACCTCGCGATAACGGAGCCAATATCGTAGGTCACTCCGGACTTTACCGGCAACCTTAGCGAGAAACGACGCCAGGCACCTTTCGCCTGAACGTTTATTGGAATATTTTTCACTTTGCCGAAGTTAGTGTCCACGGGGAAGATCGTTCGCATACGGATGGTGAACTTCCCACCGGCAACGCTCCGATAGCTGAGTACTTTAAGTAGATACTCTCCCTCCGTCGGTGCTTTGAAGTTAAGAAAGGGAGCCTGGTTGCCTTCCTTCCTGTCATCGTTCTTCAGGAGTTCCTTGCCGTTTGAATCCGTTACGGATAAAGCGGGATCGAACGCCTCGCTGGTCACGCCGGCCAATATTGACTCTCCTTGCTTTAGGGAAAACTTGAACTCAACCCGATCGCCCGGAGTTAGAATCGCTGACCGCTCTTGCCAGAACGGATCGGACCTGTCCTGATCTGCCATCGGTAGCCTCTGATCTTCGGTGGGATCACCCGTTGGCCCCTGGTCACCCCCAAAGCCACCGCCTTGACCACCACCTCCAAACCCACCGCCTCCTCCACCGAATCCACCTCCACCACCCTGGCCACCACCGCCGAACCCACCCTGGGCATGGGCAGTGACGTCTAGAGTCAGCAGGAGGCAAACGGACAGGAACAAGCGGAAAGTCACTCCGATCTGACGCGCCGCGATGTAGTGAGTTTCCGATGACGAATTCGAGGGTCTCGCTAGATTTTAGGAGCCAGTGACAAACGTGCCCGCGAACGTAGTCGCAAGCCCGACTCGGTCAGTGGCTATAAGTTCGTACGCGTAACTCGTGTTCAGGACAAGACCACTAACGATGGTTTCGAACGAGGTGAACGGAGCATCTTCACCCTGCTCATAAACGGTTTCACCATTACCAGCAAGGCGGATGCGGACTCGCCATCGCACGGACTCTGAGGCAGACCCAAAAATCTTAGCGGTCGTCTTGGAGATTCTAGCGGCACCGGATACATCCGGTGCGCTCGTGTCACTGGTGACCCAAAGGGTGGCCGGCGACGGATCAACTCGGCCAGCCGAGCCTACGCTCCGCACGGAAATCTGGTGAACGCCATCGTTTGGCAAGGTGTGGGTTTGTTGAGCAGGACCCGGGGTGGACCATGGACCTGAACCGATCCGGACCTGGAATTTCAGGGTCTGAGAAAGCTCTTGGAAACTTTGACCGCGCAAGTTTAGATCAATTTCCGACTTCACTAGGGTTGTGCTTGTGTAGATGTAGGTATCCGGAGATTGATCGGGAAGCCCAACTCGCACCAAGTATGGCTGGCTCAAGTGGCTAATCGGAAATCCACCCAGTTTCATCGAGGCATAGACAACGGGATCGGCGCCGTTCGTGATACCGACGGAATTAGCTTCCTCGTTGCTCAATCTCCAGCCAGCCGCATTGTCAATATCAAAAACAAGGTCCCCTTTGTTGGCGTACCGACCATTTCTTGAGATGGATAAATATCCCCACTCGATAGGTACCGGCAGGCTCGTGATCTCCCGAGTTCGCAGATTCAGCTTCTTTTCGATGCGCGTAAGCTGCGACACACCTATCGTTGTAACGCTCAAAAGTAACGCGTACTTGCCATCTTCAGAAATGTTTACGATTTCATCGTTGCGCGCCAAAGGAATCGCATCGATAGTCAAACTGTTCATTGATACTCTAAGGACAGAACGCGTGTTGTTGGTCGTGTCAGTAACCGGCAGAAAAACTTCGTTTCCGTCCGCAGTACTCCAGATGCCATAATAGGAATTGCCTAGGGTACTTCCGGCCGGAATTTGGCTCTTGATATCCACGTCGAGACCAGTGAACGGATCAAACTGCTTTGCAACGCTCGCAACGTAGTCAGAGACAATCACGACGCGACCGTCATTCGCAACACGGATGTGTTGTGCTCTGCCAGGATAACTCTTCGACCCGACGTTCTTTCTTGTTTGAAGGTCGCGGACAATAAGCGAAAAATCAGTCGCGAAATAGGATCTCTTTACACTATAAGCAAGGTAACGACCATTAGACGAGATGTTGACCATCTCAACGGTTCCGCGTACAGGTTCGCCGTCTCCACCTATGCTCTCCAAAGTGGTTGTCTTTTCGGGCACATTACGTACGTAAACCTGGGGGGTACCAGGAACGACTCGTGCAACCAGGTTTGTCGCACTCGTAACCATCGCGATTCGCGACCCGTTTCCGGAAATGGAAATCGAAGTCAAATGATCGTTTACCGCACCGGGTAGGTTAGCGTCCACGTTGGGCACCTCAACTCCATCAAGATCGCAAACTGAAACCGTTGGTGAAGGCGATTGTCTTGACTCAGCATAAACGATTCGGCCTGCGTTTCGCGAAAGGCTGGTCACTTCGTGCACTTGAGCGCTGCGATCACGCACCTTTTTCCAAGTTCCATCAGCAATCCGATAGGCCACAATCGGCCCCGCGTAGTAATACCATTCGCCTGGAAAAGTCCCAAGAACCCAGGAGCCGTCAGCCGAGAGCTTTAATTTTGAAAAGATATCAGGAAACCGATGTTCTTTCTTTGCTTTAGTGTCGTAAAGAGAGAAGCGGGACTTGTAATAGGCGTCCTTTGTCAGAAGGAGTTTCTCGCCCATTGCATCGATGTCGACCAGCAGATCACCACTATCCTCTATCAGTGTGACTTCACCGGTCTGTAACGATTTTTTGTATATGCTGTATTCACCACGCCCCTTAGGCAGACGAGCATCATTTGACCGGAAAAAGACCGCCTGTCCGTCCTGCGTCAGTTTGGCCTCAAGAAAGCTCTTAATTCCTTCACCGGCCGAATTGATCTGCACGCGGGTAGTAGTTCCCGTTGAAATGTCTCGAAGGAAATAGCCGTAGTCATACCGCTTGCCATTGTTCAGGTGAAGGAGCAGTTTTGAGGCATCACGGTTCATCCCAACGACGTCCCCTTTCACTTTTTTGCCGTCTGGAAGAATTCCGACCGGTCGAACGACGTTCGTTGTCCGATCATACAAAAATGCAGTGGTTGAGTCGGAGAACGCCAATCGTCGTCCGTCTGGGCTCAAGAGAAACAGGCCAAAGCCGGAATCGCTGGTCGTCGGTACGCGATGGATTTTCCCATCCATCAAGGTTTGAACGTACAGCGAGTAGAAACTCGGCTTGAGATCAGCGGTCAAATTTGACGCGTAAGACTTGAACGCGAAAACCTTGCCGTCAGCACTCAGGACTCCGTCAGAGGCCGGCGCGTCTGGGCCCGTGAACGGCAGTCCCGGTGCAATCGGCTCCAGGGATCGCACCTGCGCTACCGCCATCGTTGCGGGGAGAAGAGTCAACAGAGCGGCCAGCCACCTCATAACAAAAACTTACTCCATCTCGTGGACAGAATCCACAAGAAATTAGAATTGGTTCTGGTCCGGCGCCGAACCTTAACAATCGGCACCGGACCAGCGCGGAAGGTCAGCGGGCGAACTCGGCGATGAGGCGAACGTACATCGACTGATAGTAGATCGCGTTCTCGCTAAGCTCCCAACTACTCTCGGGCCAAACTCGGTTGAAGTCGGCGTAGGCTTTGGCGCGCGGTTGCGATTTTATCCACTCGACCGACGGTGCGCCTTCGGCAGCTTTGCCAGAGTAGCTCTGGTTCGGACCGCCGACGATGTATCCCGGCGGTGGGTTGTAGGCAAAAGGCGTATTCACGTTGTAGCGCTCGTGGTAGATGCTTCGAATTGAGTTCTCGGCTCCCAGCTTGCCCATATTAGAGAGGTAGACCACGTTGAGCGGATTTGTTCCGTGGAAGGAGTGGAGCATGTCGGCCGCGCGCACCCTTAAGCGGGCCTTTGTCGCCGCGTCGAAGCCACCGTACTTGGCTGCCACTGAGCTAACGATTCCGTAGCTAGCTCGGACAAAGTTGCTGCCCCAGTGGTAGCTGGTTGGAACCATCCATGCGCGGTACAGATCGGCAGCGGGCGCAGGGGCCCAAGCGGCACTCGCGGCGGAACGCTTCAGTTGCGCTTTGATCCGCGACACAAGTGCGGGATCTGCCTTTTTGAACGTGGTGTACTCGGCAAGCGCTTCGCCCGCGCCAGCGTCGTAGGGGCTCCAGGTCGGTTCAGATAGTTGGCGCGTTTTGCCGGCGAGAGCCTTGATGACTCGGTGGTACTTCTCGTCACCCGTAAGTTCGAACAGGTGGATCGCGGTGAAGCAATGGTAGCGATCTTGGTCTTCGGCCGATTTGTTGGCGATCCCGCTCTTGATCTCTCCCGTGTCCGATTTATAGGTTGGAGGGTTGTTCTCGAACCAGTTGTAGGAAAGGACTGCTCGTCGCTTTAGGTCCTCGGCAAACCCCTTCCACGCTGGGAAGTTTCGATAAACGCGCGCAGCGTGGGCGAAGTTGGCGGCGGTGTAGATGGCGGCACCACTGTCTTTCGGACCGTAGTATCGGGTTCGCTCGTCCTCGCTCAGGGGCCACTTGCCGTTGTAGTCAATGTTGCCCATCTTCACCGGCACCGCGCCATCCGGGAACTGCATCTTGACCAGCCAATCCAGCTGAACCTTGATTTCGTCGAGAATGTCCGGGCGACCGTTCTTGCTCTCCGGAATGCCGTTCCCTTCTCCAAACGCCTTCGGGTTGGCTTTGTAGGCATATAGGAGCGGATGGAGCACGTCGGCGTTAAACGGCGGGTACTTGTTGGTGTCTCCGGCATCCATCCAGCCGCCGCTGAGGTCTCGCTCTTGGCTGGCGTCATCCTTGGCAAGAACGTTCCGGGCGCGCGAGTCTTGCGTGAGGGCCGCCTTCTCGGTCCAGGGCTGCTCGGCGTACGGGGTTTTGATATCGACGCCCAGGCGCTGATAGTAGAAGGTTCGAATCGCAGCCCGCATTACCGGCGCAAACACGGTTGCCTTGATGGAGAAAACCGCACTTCGAACTTTGTTCGCGGGGTCGTAAACGTAGTATTCGCCAGGGCTGGTTACCTTTGAAAAGTCAAACCACCAGCCGCGGTCGCCCGAGTCTTGGTGGGTCTTGCCGCCATTCCAGATCACTACGGAGCCGGTGAAAACCGTCTTGCCTGCAAGAGATTTGACGTGAAGACTCTTTCCCGGGGTGTAGACCGCTTCCGCATTAAAGCCAACTTGAGGATCGGAGAGAACGGCGGTTTTTGTTTCGCTGGGCAAATAGCCGAACTGATCGACGTGAATTCGGCTGGTTATGGGCGGCAGCCCCTTGACCGTGATGCCCGACATTTGGGCAACCGAGTAAGGCGGGGCTTCAGCCCCCTGGCCGAGAAGGAGCAACATCGCGCCGAAAAATGGCATGCCTACAATTTATCACGTTGGGCATCCGCCAAAAGTACGAGACGGATTGCAGATGACGTTGCGAACGGCTAAAGTATGTGCGTCATGAATCGACTCCCAATTTGCGCCGCTCTGCTTCTCGTTCTCGGATCGACCACCCACGCCGAGTCACTGAAGTCAATGATTCTCAAGAACGATGCGGCGAGCAAAAAGGCGCTCATGGCGAAAGACATGGCCGCATTCAAAAAGTCCATGCAGCCGTACATAACGTCAGACTTCAAATACATCGAAGCTGGCCGCACGATGAATTTTGATCAGATGCTGGCCGGGATGAAGCAAGGAACCGGGTCGCTCCAGAAAATCACCGACGTCGTGAGCAAACTGATCAAGCTAAACGAGAAAGGGGACAAAGCGACCGCCGAAATGACGCGATCGATGTCTGGCACCATGACCGGCCCGGATAAAAAGATGCACAAATTGACCATGTCTGGCAAGACCGTCGAAACCTACGTTAAGAAAGACGGAAAGTGGAAGCTCGCCATCATGGACTGGAAGTCGTCCGAGATGATCATGGATGGCAAGAAAATGGACCCGAGCCAGATGGGCGGGCAATAAAACAAAGAGCGAACTTTACGGTCGCTTAATAATTCGCCCTTCATGCTGCCCGGAAGCATGAAGGCGAATCGTTATCGTTGGTTGGGTGGGCTTGCCGTGGTCGGCGCGGTAGCGGTGGTTGCTGGTTGGCAAAAATTCCAGTTTCCAAGCCTTGGCAAACAGCCCAACGGCAACTACATCGTCAGCTCTGGACAAGAAATCAACCCAGGCACCATCTCTTTCGATGGTCGCCCGTCGGACTTTGCGTTACACCCGACCCAAGACCTGCTCGCGGTCATGACCAACCGCGAGGTGTTCATCTCCACTCCAACCGGAGTGCTCGCGAAGACGAATAGTTCGCTGCCGAAAGACTCCGAAGCCGGCTTTACCGGAGTCATTTGGGCCGGCGACCCCGCCAGTAATCGCTTCATCATCAGCACAAACCAGGGCTACTTGCAGGAGTACGTCTACGAAAATCAAGCGGTCACGGCGAAAGAGAAGATTTGGCTTGTTGACGAGAAATCGCCAAAGTCGGTCTGGCCAGGCGGAATGTGCCTAAGCAAGGACAAGTCGAAGTTGTATGTCGCCGTGCTCGAGCTCGGCGAAGTTGCCGAAATCGACTTGGCAACGCACAAGAAAGTTCGCTCGTTTACGGTCGAGCGACTTCCGTTCGGCTGCCAGCTGAGTGAAGACCAGAAGACCCTGGTCGTATCCAACTGGGGCGGACGGTTGCCGAAAGACTCTGACCGAACGGGCAAAACCGGGGCTCAGCAGATCGTAGTCGACGAACGGGGCACGACCGCAACCGGAACGGTCAGCTTGATCAATCTTGAATCCGGCAGCACCACCTCGGTTCCGGTTGGCATCCACCCGAACAGTATCGCTATCGCGAACGGAAATGCTTATGTCGCGAACGGCATGAGCGACTCAGTGTCGGAGATCAACCTCGGTTCGAAAAAGGTCACCCGAACTCTAAGCACGTCGGCCCTTGGCGTCAAGCTTGCGGGGGGTATGTCAAACGCCGTTGCCGTACTCGGGGATCGACTGCTGGTTGCAAACGGAGGAGATAACGCGGTCGTTGAACTAAGCCTCTCGACAGGAAAGGTCCTCGGGCTACGCCCAGCAGGCTTCTTCCCTTGCTCGCTTCAGCTTTCACACGACAGAAAGTACGCTTACGCCCTCAACAGCAAAGGCAACGGCTCCGTTGCGAACACCTCGCGGGGCCTAGCGGGAGATCCGCATGATTTTCAGGGCACGATCTCCGTTCTCAATCTCTCGGCAGATCTCAAACTAGCGACCAAGCGGGTCGCCGAGCTGAACCACTGGAACCGGAACGAGACCGCCAAGGCAAAGAAGCTTCCGATCTATAACGGTGCCATCAAGCACGTTCTCTACATCATCAAGGAGAACCAGACTTACGATGCGATCTTTGGGGACTTGCCACAAGGCAACGGCGATCCGAAACTCTGCGTCCTCGGCGAACAAGTGATGCCAAACCATCGCAAACTGGCCCGAGAGTTCACGCTCCACGACAACGGATACGTGAGCGGGACGAACAGTGCAGATGGGCACGCTTGGTCTACTCAGGCTATCGCGAATGACTATATGGAGCACGAGTACGTCGGCTACCGGACCTACCCGGACGATGGCGACTGCGCTATGTCGCTTTCCGGCACGGGCGCAATCTGGGACGCTGCGCTGAAGAAGGGCAAGACCCTCCGCGTCTACGGCGAGTATTGCGACGATGCGCTCGCGACCTTTGAGCCTCGGGCACCAAAGAACTGGTTCGAAGCGTGGGAAGATCGCCAGAGCGGTCGAAACATGTTCAAGTTTAAGACCGAAACGCGGGTTCCCAGCCTGAAGCCATACATCTCGCGCGACTTGCATTATTGGCCGATCATTCAGAGCGACCAGTCTCGCGCCGACGTTTTCCTTCGTGAATACGAGAAGTTCAGCAAAGAGGACAAGGTCCCGAACCTGATGATCCTCACGCTCACCAACGACCACGGTTCCGGCACCGATCCAAACTTCCCTACATTCCGCGCCATGGCGGCCGATAACGATCTTGCCCTTGGCCGAATTGTTGATGCCGTGTCGAAGAGCCCGCAGTGGAAGAACACCGCAATCTTCGTGATCGAAGACGACGGCCAGGCGCTTCCGGACCACGTGGACGGTCACCGAACGGTTTATATGGCGATTTCGCCGTACACGCGACGCGGATTTGTGGATCACACCATATACACCACGGTCGACATGATTCGGTCCATTGAGCTCATGCTTGGTCTCGATCCCATGAACCGGCTCGACTGGGCGGCTAAGCCACTCACGACCTGTTTTATGAACAAGCCGGACTTCTCTCCGTATCAATTCGTCGCGAACAAGATTCCGCTAGATGAGCGCAATCCCACGGTAAATGAACTTTCCGCCGAGGGGCGGCAGTTCCTGAAAACAAGCCTGAGCCTGGACTGGACCCACTTGGACGGGCCCGATCCGGAAAAGCTTCGCCGCATCAACTGGTTCTCCGCGACCAAGGGACGACCCTATCCCGAGCAGTATGCCGACCGGAACCGGGCGGATGAGGATGACGACTAACCTGTTAGTCCGAAGACAATTTATTAAGAACACCTTAATACTCAAACGATCTAACGAGTACTTTTTCAATTGCTTTACCATGTTTTAACAAGCCGTGTGAGATGATGAGATGGGCAGCTCGTGCCCAGAGAAACTCAATGAACATGGTCCAGGTCAATCGGAAGTCGGCATTCACTCTAATTGAACTCCTCGTTGTCATCGCAATTATTGCGATCCTTGCAGCAATCCTCTTCCCTGTTTTTGCTCAGGCTAAGACGGCGGCGAAGAAATCAGCATCCATCTCCAATAGCAAGCAAATTGGGCTTGCCCATCAACTCTACATGGGTGATTACGATGACGTATTCGTAACCTCTTGGGCACGCGGATTCCCCGGCGACGCCAATTTCTGGGTTCAGCCCTACATGAAGAATCTTCAAATTCTTATGGAGCCGAACAAGACAGTCACCACATCTGGCGTTGCTTCGATTTGTGCAAACGACCCATACTACGGCAGCTACGAGATGCAGGCTGGCGGACGAGACAACCCAACGGGCGAGAACTTTGTTTGGGGCTACGGCATCAACAAGGGTGCGTTCTGGATGGACGGTACCGGTATTCACAACGTTGGTTTCAACCCGCCGAACCGCGGCGAACAGATTCAAAGCACGATTGGTGGCAAGCCGGTAACGATCACCGTTTGGAGCACGCACATCGGCCGGAGCGCAACTTCGGTGGTCGCACCAGCTTCAACCTTCTTCATGGGTAGCTCAGCGGAGTTGCCACGAATGAGCATCCAGTTGGAAGCTCAAACGCCCATCAACTTCCCTGGTCTCAGCAACGATCAAAAGAACTCGGCTTGCTTCCTTGCGACGCACGCTGGTGTTCCATACGCTGGCGGAAACACCTTCGTCTTCGTAGACGGCCACGTCAAGTGGGAGCAGTACAACGGTACGCCAATCGGAAACGGTAGCTTGCCGATGGTTACCAACAATCCTTGCCGATACAACGCAGACAGAGACCCGAGCGAGAACTACCAGAACTGCCAGAACGGCTGGCGATAATGCTCCTCTTGGCTAGACAGCGTAGTCTGGCCAATATTCCGTGCTGACTATTTCGATAGCCTTAACCATCCCTTAAAGCTAAACTCAGTATATTTCTTCGGTTCGGATTAAAGGCCCGAAAATCTTCCATGAAAAAACTCGGATTCACCCTCATCGAGCTTCTCGTAGTTATTGCAATCATCGCAATTCTAGCCGCCATCCTATTCCCAGTATTTGCCCAAGCAAAGGCGGCGGCTAAAAAGACAACGTGCCTCAGCAGCGTCAAGCAACTAAGTCTAGGCGTCATTCTTTACACCAATGACTACGAGGATTACTACATGCAGCGTTTGGTAGGGACCAACACTTCTGGTACGGAACATTGGGTGGATTTGATTCAGCCTTATGTTAAGAACAAGCAGATCGTTCAGTGCCCAGACTACAAAGCTCCCGCCAATCGAAATCCTTTGTTGACCTACTACGGTTACGCAACCAACACCCACATCGTAACGGCAATCCCAGACCCAAACTTTTCCGCCACGTCATACGTTGACCCAGCCGGAACCGCATTCATGGCCGACGGCAGCCTCGGCGACTTCTACGCTCGACCAAACCGAAGATCACGAATCGCGTTTGCAAACTCGTCTAACACCAGCCCTGACAATGTTCCTTGCGCTGATCAGCGAAGCCGACACGGCAGCGCTTCTGGCACCAAGCAAAATGAAGGCGGATCGACCGTCGGCTACGGCGATGGCCACGCGAAGTTCCACAACGCAAGCTACATCCTGACTCGACTGGGCATCCATCCGCAGGGACCGAATCCAGGCGATGCATGGTTCTATGAAGGTTCGACGGGACGCTACTGTGTTGGCGGCCCAACCATCGGTCCGTAATCGTCAATTTTGGCTGCCGATGGGTTCCCTCGGCAGCCAGCTATTCCAACGTGGAAAGTTAGATGCTTCTTTCACTTGTTGGAACGGTCGCTCGGACTTCGACTTTACCGATCCCTGGGTCAATCTCGAGCCGGTACTCGTCGCCCTGAATCAGCTGCAGTTTCGCACCAGTTCCCGCGAGTTTTGGCTTCCCACGAAGGATAACGATTTCCTTCGTTGGTCCGCGACGGAACGAAATCGAAGCTGAGTCGGCAGCAACAATCTCAGCGGTTGAGTGGCTAAGTAGGAAGCCGCCAATCGGCAAGCTCATCGGCAATAGCTTCGCCGTCCTCGCGGGCAAGTGAACCTTTCCGCCAAAGAGAACTTGGCCGCCATCCCGGATCGTGAGGTCCTTGGGATCGGTGTCCAGATTGATGAGGCTGACGAACCGCGCTTGATGGTGGCGGACTCGCTGGAGCAAAACGCCCCCGTTCGCAGAATCGTGCGTGACTCCCGCTCGAATTCCGAGCTCATCAAACAACGCCTTCCAGAGTCGGCGATGCTGCGGAGGTTGAACGGTAAGGAGACACACTTTGCCCGAACCAAACGGGATGATCGCGCCACCGGAATGGTCAGATTGGACGATCTTAAGGAAGGTTGAACCCGATTTTGTAGTGAACGGCGTTCCTTCCCAAATGCGAGTTTCAGGTTCGAAGGATGCAAATCCCACACCCTGAATGGACGGGAACGATTCGTGTGATGCCCTTAGCCCCGGATGCAGCTTCAGCCCCAAAGAGTCCATCCAGAGCGGCAACGCATTCCCCTCAAGGTCTTCCGTAGGCACCGGGCCAAAGAGCACGAGCGTGCCGCCATTCTGCACGTACTTCTGGAGTTTCCGGGCAACGACCGGTGCCATGCAAACCGAGGTGGCAAGGACCAAGACCGGCGTTTTGATGTCCGCCTCTGTCTGCAAGTTGATGGCATCGAAGCTGACACTCTGATCGAGAAGCGCCCTCACAAGCCGCTCTTGCCAGCCACGCGCCGCTTCGAGCTTGCCCGCAAGATCACGCATCGGGCCGACTGGCTTGAGGTCCGTGGAGTAATAATCTGGGATGAATCCCAAGGAAACTCCGTCCAATTCTTGGCGAGCCTCGGAGAGCCAAGGCTCAACCGCTAGCAGCGTCTCATTGGTGTCCTTCAATCCAAAGTAGACCGGGTCTAACTGCCCTTCTGGGCCAATGGGGGCAGCAAATCCGTGCCTTTCGCCGGTTGTTCCTACGCGGCCATTGCCATCGTTCAGCGGCTTATCCAGCATCGGATTTCGCCCTCCGGCAATAAGATAGTGATTGAGCATCCGATTGCCTTGAATCACGCTGAGACGAGCTTTGAAATCGGTGGCCTTGTTCGAATAGCGGTTTCCTCCAATCTCGCCGTAGTCGCCGGTTCCGGCCTCAAACTCGACGGAAGAAAGGGGTTGCTCGGGACGGTTCACTGCCGCCATGAAGGCGTTCAGCATATATAGGTCGCCAGCGTTATCACGGGTCAGTTCACCAAGGTAGTGATCGGACGATCCCCAATACCCGGCCGCCTGCGTGTAGCTTTCGTAGGTTTGCGCGATTCCGATCGGGAACGTTGTGGCTCTTCCGCCGCCGCTGCCGTGAATGTTGACAATGAAGGGGACTCCAGAGACACCGGCTTTCTCGGAAAACGTTCGGAGTGACGAGACGAATCTGGTGAACAAGGTCCGCGCGAACCAGGTGTAGTCCGAGTGGAAAGCAAGCGCGCTTGGGCCTTGTCCGCTTCGCAAGGTGCGGATTCGGAGAGCAGGGTCGCCCATGTCGAATCCGTATCGCTTCGCAAGCTCGGGAGCCGAGTACTTGGACTGAACGTACTCAGCGAATTCACAAAGCGTCGCTTCGCTCAGGTCGGGATCTTCTGACCAGCACTGAAGCATCCCGATTTCATTGTCGAGTTGCACCGCAATCACGTTGCCTCCCTTTGTTTCCAGTCGCGCGGCAACGGGTTTTAGAACCTCCGAGTACCAGCGCTCGACGTACCGTAGAAAATCGGGATCGTTATAGCGAACGACTTTGCTTTTCGCTGGCTTCCCATCCCAAATTTCAGGTACGGCATCAGGACAGGCTTCATAAACCCAGTGGGGGATGCCTTCGTTCTTGACCTCCGCCATGATGAACGGGCCTGGCCGGGCAATGAACCACAAATCGTGCTTCTTGCAGAGGTCGATGAAGGCGCCAAGATCGCGCTCGGGCCGGGTCTTGCCGGTGACGTCGATGAAGCCGTTTTCTTCCTCGTGGAAGAGCCAGGGGATGTACGTCGCCACCGCGTTGCATCCGGCCTGCTTGGTCTTGATAATGCGGTCTTCCCATTCAGACCGGGCAAGTCGGAAGTAGTGAACTTCACCGGAAAGGATAAGCGCAGGCTTGCCCGCGACGATGAATTTTCGACTTACCAAGTGCGCCATTGCAGTGATCGGATTCTACCAACTGAACCGATTCAGTAAGCGGCCATCCAGGCACTGAAGAGCCCGAGGCAACGGAGGTTGCCTCGGGCTTTGGCTCACATTTTGTCGGCCGGCGCGCCGGTTTGGTTGCCCTTTTCCTTTGCGTATTCCGACCGAATCTTCTCAACATCAACCGGAGTGTTCAGGTTGCTCTTGAGCGCGTCTTTATCCTTTTCAGGCATTGCATCGCTACCAGAGCAACCCACCAACCCGAGTACGACGCCTGCCAACAGCAGAGTGAAGTACCGATTGTTCATCCTATTCGGCTGGCCAGAAGGCATCCAGAGTCGTAAGCGATCCGCGGACGGCCCGCTTGCTCATCAGCTGCCGCCAAGGCGTGGACTTTGCGTGTCCGTCGGTTGCAACATAAATGTTTCGGCCAACTGGGAACGTGGTGATGGTGCCTCGGTCGGTCGAGACCGGAATGATTCCAGCCTGGATTCCTTGAGCGCCAACGCGACCTGCAGGAGCGCAGATCATGTTGCTGTCGCCATAGAGGTTGAAGGGAGGATCACCCCAATATCGGAACCAGTTCAATGGTTCGCAGCCAAGCGGCCAGTTGAAGTCTGGGTGGTTTGCCTGAGCGATCATAACCTGATCTGAAGGTCGTGCTACCGCCGTCGTGCTTAGCGACGACGTGCTGTCCTTGTAAGCGGACGAGGGCCAGATCCAAGTGCCTGGTTCCTTGCTAACTCCGCCGATTCCGTCTACGTCCCAAACTTGACCGCCGGTGAACTGACCGCTGAGTGGCCAGCGCAGGCCCATTCGGAAGGAGTTGGAAGTAGAGGTACGGGTGGTCGCATCTCGTCGAGGAGGCATTCCCCACGTGCTGGTGAGAATGAAGTTGTTGTCGGTGACTTTCGCTGGTCCGAGCGGGTCGATGATGAGGTCAAGCGACTTCATGTACGGCTGCTGGAGAACGATAAACGATGGCATGATCCAGTCAGCTTTGAAGGCCAAAACCGGGCTGAATAGGTCATCTGAGTCATTGGAGTACATCAGCTGAGCGAGACCAATCTGCTTAACGTTGCTAAGCGACTGGGTAGCTTTTGCTGCTGCTTTTGCCTGGGCAAACACAGGGAATAGGATCGCCGCAAGAATTGCGATGATCGCGATGACGACCAAGAGTTCGATGAGGGTGAAACCTCTCTGTTCCGTTCTATTCATGGCTATATTGCCCCTGCTAAAGGGGCTGAGATACGAGCATTGGTTTGGGGCACGGGACCACTGGAGTCCAGCGCCAAGAGTGGGGCGGCCAGCATCGTATGTCGATGCGGACGAGGAGCTCGACCAAAAACTCGGTCGAGAACGAGGCGGGCAGAAATCTCTCCGATTCTTCGGAAGTCTTGAACGGCGGTGGTTAGGTGTCCTTTTCCGGGTAGCCAAGACATGAGTCCATCGAATCCAACGAGGGACAATTGGCCTGGGATATCGATGCCCCAGGATTCCAGTAAGTCGTAGGCCGTCAGCCCAACGAGATCGTTAACGCAGAAAATAGCGGTAGGGGGTGACGGAAGAGCAAGCAACCGCTTAAGAGGACCAGCGACCTGTTCGCGGTCGCTTCCAGACTCATCGAGCCGCTCTAGAAGGTCCGCATCGTAAGTGATCCCGGCGCGCGAAAGCGCGGCCCTCCAGCCATCAACTCGTTCGAGCACCGAGCTGGCAGAGTCCAAGTTTCGGATCATCGCGATCCGGGTGTGCCCAAGTTCGATCAGGTGCTTGACTGCGATCTCTGCAGAGCCGGTGTTGTCCGTTCCGACGTAGTCGGCTGGATAGTTTGGATCGAGATACCGATCAACGAAGACGAGTTGGACACCCGCCTGCCGAACCCGCTCAAGCTCGTTCCGGTGCCCGACACCGTCGATGTACCAAAGGATTGCTCCGGAGATGTTGGGGTCTTCAGCAATTGAGCGAAGGAACTTCGCTTCCGAATCCCACATTGAATCCCAATCGTCGCCCGTGGCACTCCCAATGATCAGACGGGCGTTCGCTTCATGGCTAAAGATGCTTTGGATTCCGGACAGCAAATGCGAAGCCGCAAACCCGGTGGAATTCGGCCACAGCCAAACGCCGACATCTTTTCGCTCGGCCGATTGCCGCCAAGCCATTGGACCCGTTACGACCGGGCGGCAACGCGGCATGGACTCCAACAGCTTCTCTTGAACTAAGCACTCAATGGCGCTACGAATCGCGGTGCGACTGACTCCAAACTCATCGGCAAGGTCTCGTTCCGCAGGCATAGTTGAACCAGCCGGGAACCTACCGCTGATAATGGCTTCCCGGATTTTTCCGCTGATCGCATTCACTAAAGGTGATGTTCGACTCATGGAACCTAGCTTCGCACTTTTGGCATTTTTGGTCTACTTTAGTACACCAAACATCGCTTGACCGGATTATAACAACAATATTCCCAGTGAACAAGATGGAAATTATGGTTTTTTTGGTCTAGGTTTTTGTGTCCGAACTTACTCTTATGCAGATCAACTCTCATCTTGAGAACTTTGTCGAAATACACCAGGCACAGACATCGATCAATCCTTGTCTTAACCTCAAGTCCCCCTGCAATCGTCGAAACCTTTCGACAACCCGCAAGTCAAGATATTTTCCAAATTCGGGAAGAATAATAAAAAAGTGGTTGATTCCAGACGTAAAAAGCTGTATAGTCAAATCGTAAGCGCGTCGAAACGTTTCGACTCCAACTAAACAAGTCAATGCCGACTTCGATCAAAGATATTGCGAAACTGCTGAATGTCTCGGTAAGCACCGTGAGCTACGCCATCAACGGCGGCCCTCGGACCGTGAGCCCGGAAGTGAAAGAGAAGGTGCTCGATGCTGCCCGTGAACTTGGGTACCGACCAAATCGAGTTGCCAAGTCGATGGTCACCGGGCGTAGCCGGACAATCGGAGTCGTCCCGCCAGAAATCGTTGAGGACGTTCTTCTCAGCCCTTACCTCCAACTCGCCCTCAACGGCATTTTTAACGCGGCTGGCTCTTCGCACCACGACCTCATCCTATTCACCCGACTGGCCGGATCTGGTCACGAAGAAGTGCTTTCGACCATTCTCGATGGTCGTGTTGATGGGGCCGTCTTCATTGCCCCGAACAGCACCAATCGCGCCGTTTTGCTAGCCAAAGAACTCCGAATCCCTTGCATCTCCCTTGCTGGATCCGAGATTGACGGCGTTCACACGCTTTCGGTTGCCAACGAGACAGGAATGCGACTGGCGATGAAGCACCTGTTTGATCTCGGCCACCGGAGGATTGCCCATATTGCCGGACGGCTAGACATGCAGGACGCCATCGAGCGCTTGCGGTCGTACTCCGACTTCATGACCGAAAACAGATTGGCGTATCACGACTCGTGGGTACTCAAGGGCCAGTTTCATCCAGATGGAGGTTACGCCGCAATGAAAAGCCTGCTGGCGCTGCCGAATCCGCCGACTGCCGTGGTTTGCGCAAACGACGATATGGCGATAGGTGCTCTCCGAGCTTGCCAAGAAATGGGCGTCAACGTTCCGAGTCAAATGAGCATCTGTGGCTTCGACCAGACCTCAGCCAGCGAACTTACAATTCCTCCCCTAACTACCGTGTTTCAGCCAATCGCCGAAATGGGTCGCTACGCCGTGCAATCGGTGCTTGACCTCATCGACGGCAAGCCCGTGCCTAGGCACGTCACTTTTGAACCAACCCTCGTCGTCCGGTCCTCGACCACCGTTCCAATGATGGAATCATGAAAAACAAGAAAGCGTTCACACTTATTGAACTTCTCGTCGTTATCGCAATCATCGCGATTCTCGCTGCCATTCTCTTCCCTGTCTTCGCACAGGCTAAGCTCGCCGCCAAAAAGACCGTTGCTCTCAGCAACGCGAAGCAATTGGCAACCGCAAACATGATCTACATGGGCGACTATGATGACGCTCTGATCAAGGAATACTTCGGCTTCCCTAGCGGATGCAACTGGGGTGCTGTTCCCTGGGGCACGCCTGGTGCTTTCTACAGCTGGCGCCATGCGATGCAGCCATACACGAAGAGCAAGGGCCTTCTCCAGGACCCAACCAACCCGTTCCAGGCTGAGAACTTCTGGACCGTCTCCTTCGACGGACAGGGCGTTGCTAACGCAAACCAGTACGCATCTTCCAACTTCGCAGTGAACAACTCCCTCATCGGATTTGCAAACGGCGAGTGCGGCGGACCATACACGCCAAACGGACAGAGCAGCCTCGACATCCTTCCAGACGTTGCTGGAACCATCATCATGGTCCCGAACCGATCGCAGTGGAACGACCTTAAGTGGCACTTTGGTGCTGTTGGCTTCCCAGGCGGCGTTGCAAACATCAACGACACTTCGTGGTGCATCACCGCTCGCGGCGCTGCTACCCCAACCTGCCCTGCCATCGGAAACGGTCCTATCCACTCCGCTGGAAAGAACTCGAACTTCGTTTGGGCCGACGGCCACGCTAAGGCTCGACCTTACGCGCAGACCCTTCGCACCAACGATGCGGTTAATGACGACTGGGCATCCAACCTGTCCAACAATCCTGTCTCGGGTACGCCTTGGACGATTGCTGACCGACAGCTCGCATCCCAGAACCTGTTCCCTGAGTACCGCTAAGGTAACAACAATCGCTGCGGCCCGCAATGGGCCGCAGCAAAACCTCTCATGAAAAAACTCAGCCTTCTCGCCTCATTCGTTGTTGTACTCGGACTTGTTGGTTGCGCCGAAGATAAGTCAAGCGAAACCCGTCAGGTATCCACGCCAAACCCACCGGTTAAGCCAATGACCAATCCGAACGCTCCGAACGGCAACAACATGCCAGACCAAGCTAAAGACGTGATTGGAAAAGTTGCACCTGGCGCTGCCGGCAACTAAACGGGGCTAACAAATGTCAACCACAGATTACGATGTCGTCATCATTGGTGGTGGTCCTGCGGGATCGACTTGCGGCGGGTTTCTTGCCAAATACAATCCGGACCTTAAGGTCGGGATTTTTGAGCGAGAAATATTTCCGCGCGACCATGTCGGCGAGAGCCAGCTGCCTCTGATTAGTCGTGTTCTCAATGAACTCGGAGCCTGGGACAAGATCGAGGCCGCTGGGTTCCCGGTCAAGATCGGGGCGACCTACCGGTGGGGCAAAAGCGATGATCTGTGGGACTTCAATTTCATTGCCCACGGTGCATTTGCCGATGAAGCACGGCCGGCGAAGTTCGAAGGGCAGCGGCTTCAAACCGCCTTCCAAGTAGATCGAGCCGTCTACGACAAGATTCTGCTCGACCACGCCAAGGAGCTCGGCTGCGAGGTCTTTGAGGCGACCGGCGTTCGGAAGGTTATTCAGGAAGATGACCTGATTGATCACCTGGTTTTGGACAATGGCGACATTGTTCGCGCGAAGACCTACGTTGACGCGAGTGGCCATGCCGGTGTGCTTCGGCGCGCGATGGGCGTTGACGTTTCCGAGCCCAGCACGCTGAAAAACATTGCGATCTGGGATTATTGGCAGAGCGCCGAATGGGCGGTTAGCCTTGGCGTTGGCGGCACTCGGGTTCAGGTGATGTCGCTGGGTTACGGCTGGATTTGGTTCATTCCGATCAGCGAAACTCGAACCTCGGTTGGGTTCATTTGCCCGGCGGATTACTACAAGAAGACCGGGCTGAAGCCAACTGAGCTGTACTTGAAGGCGCTGGCCGAGGAGCCGCGGATTGCGAGCTTGCTCCAGAATGCAACCCGCGAAGAGAAGTTGGCGACGACCAAAGACTGGTCGTTCCTTGCCGATCGGCTTGCCGGGAAGAACTGGTTCCTGACCGGGGAATCGGCTGGGTTTGCCGACCCGATTCTTGCCGCTGGAATGACGCTTTCGCACGTTTCGGCTCAGGAAGCGGCTTGCTCGATTCTCGAACTTGGCAAGGGCCGCGATGAGTGGCTGAAGACGCAGTACGACGAACGGAATCGGCGGCGCATTCTGCAGCACATTCGGTTTGCCGACTATTGGTACACCGCCAACGGCCACTTTGGTGAGCTCAAAGAGTTCACTCGAGAAATCGCCAAGGATGCCGGCTTGGATCTCGACGCGAACGCCGCTTTCCGCTGGCTCGGAACCGGTGGGTTTGTGGAAGAAGACCTCGGGCTGGGCGGCATTGCCGGCTTCAGCCTCGACTGCGTTCACTTCATCTCCAACCGACTCTCCGACGAGCCGCCGGTTAGCCCGATCGACGGGTACAGCGGATTCTCGCTTCGGCTGAAGGATGCCGAACGGATTGAATTCGCGTACTACGAACAGGGTCGCGTCATCCCGGTTCCGGCTTATCGCCGAGACGGCAAGATTCTTCCGCTCATCGGCTTCTTCGGCTGGATCGTGGCCGGGTTGCAGTATTCGCCGAGCGTGGAACATGCCTTCCAGTTCATCCGCGCGAAGCTGGCGGAGATTGGTGAACCATACGACGGCTACACCCATTCCCGGCTGGTTCAGACCCTCGAGGCGATGGCCCGGGACGGTTGGGTTGCCTGCAAGAAGTTCCAGGATGGCCCCTTGCTGAGCGCGGTTTACGGCGACGGCATCGGCGGCGGACTGATCGACGAGAATCGAGACATGGAGCTCCCGGCGGAGCGCCGAGCGAAGCACCTGGTCGGTTAGCGTGCCAAATGGGTGCCCCTCACCGGGCACCCACCGACTTCAGATACTCGATCAGTTCCTTCGGGTGATCCGTTTGCAATCCATCCACTCCCATTGCAAGCATGGGCGCCCACTTTGCGGGCCCTTCGTCGCCGCTTTGGATGTCCGGAACAACCACCACACCAAGTTTGTGCCAGATGTCGACGATCTGTTGCGTGTAGCCCGAGGCGCGGCCGTCGCTGATCGCAAACGGATGCGCGCGCCAGTCTCGCTCGATTTGCTCGGCATCGGTCATTTTTGAAATGTCCGAGATGATCCGGATTTCAGGGGCATCTCGTCGCCATTCATCCACGTTCGCGGGGCCGTAAACGTAGGCGATTGCGCTGCGCTCCATTCGGTACTTCTTCAGGAGGGGCAAAACATCCTTCGCCCGGACCGCTTTGATGTCGAGATAGAGGTTGATCTTCCCGCGCACCGCCTTCAGGAGTTCTTCAAAAGTCGGGACGGATTCATTCTTCTCCGTCGCCCGTTTTAACTTTAGCGCCTTGATCTCTTGCAGCTTTAGGTTCGAAACCATTCCATGTCCGTCGGTGGTTCGGTCGACGGTCGCGTCGTGCATCAGCACGATGACGCCGTCCTTGGTCATCCGCAGGTCCACTTCGCCAAAGTCAGCCCCGATCTTGATGGCGCGGTCGTAGGCCTCGAGCGAGTTCTCCGGGGCCACCGTATGGTCCCCTCGGTGGGCGCAAACGATGAACTTGTGCCCCTTGCGGAGGAATCGCCGAGCGATCGGTAGCGGACGCTCGATTGCGGCTTGCGGCAGGACGATGAGCGGAAGAAGAATTGCGATCATAGACCCGGCCCGATGTTTGGGTGTTTACCAGGTAATCTCTTCTATCCGTCCGGGCGGTTGGCTCAGTGGTAGAGCACTTCGTTCACACCGAAGGGGTCACAGGTTCGAATCCTGTACCGCCCACCAAGTTTCGCATGACCGTCGAGTTCACAAACCGACCACCGGGTGGAATTAATTAACGCTCCCCCCCAGCCAGATTAATTAATTACACGGCCGTTTAGGTTCAACAGCGGTGCGCTCCGTTTTTATTATTTACACTTCTTCCCTTACGCGAGGGATGTAAATTTTCTGATTGGCGTCGCCAGGCCCCGGCATCTATATGGGGCGGAGAAGCGAAAATGTCAACCTCCGATTTTGGTGTTTTCGCCGTCGGCTGCCAGCGTGCCAATTCGTAAGCAGGTCCTGCCAGAGCGGGAATGTGGCGACCGACACTCGAATCCGGGTCGGTACGGCTCCCTGCTACTATCTCAGCATGAGTCAACTTTTTGTCGTGCGAGCGGATTACGGCAAGTACGCAGATTCGTTCGTCAAGGGTGGCTTCGTGGCAATTGGTTGGATTGGCGGTCGAGACCTGTCTGACGTAACGAGCCGAGAAGAACTCGGTGCCGTGTATCGTACAGCTCACCCAAACGACACCAGCAACGTCGTGATTGGACAGCAAGTCGGGCAAATTGCTCGCTTTTTGTTTGACCTCCAGCCGGGAGATTTTGTGATCACGCCGAGCCCGGATACGGAGTGGGTTCACTATGGCGAAGTCTCGGCCGAGCCGGGATACACCTACGTTCCGGGTGATCCGGAATGCCCGTTTCCGCATCGACGCTCTGTGAAGTGGTCTGAAAAACTTCTCCGGAGAGCCGATCTGTCCGTGCCGTTTCAGAACACGATTCGATCAACGTTAACGGTTTTTCGCGTTTCTCAACAGGATGAGTTCTTCATAGCAATCGGGCGGCCGGACAAGGTCTCAAACCGGGTCCGCGAAGCGTACGATCCGGTGAAGGCAGTTTTGGAGCAAGTCCTTCAACTTGACGACAAGGAATTTGAAATCCTCATCACTTACCTTCTTTCGGCTCTCGGATTTGAGGGTTCTGAGCATACGGGCAAAACGGGAGATGGCGGCGTAGACGCCACGGGAGAATTGAACGTTTCCAATTTGGCAAAGGTGAAGGTTTTTGTTCAGGCCAAGCGATACCGGCTTGGATCAAAAATCAACTCTGGAACAGTGAAGCAGCTTCGGCAAGCAATCCCCTTTGGCGGTCAAGGAGCGTTCATCACAACTGCAGACTTCCAAAAGAACGCTCATGAAGTCGCGCTTGAACCTGGATTCCCTAGAATTGGTCTGATCAATGGTCGTCAGCTGGTTGACCTACTTGTCGAACATTGGGATGACATTCCGGTTGAGTTTCAGGTTCGTCTTGGACTTCAACCTGGGCTGGTGCGCCGATAGTCGCTTGTCGCACGCGTGAAAGTCACTTCAGTTTGGGAGTTGGATTGTAGTGCCTTGATGCCCTAAGGAACTCGGACACAACCGTAATTATGGCACCTTAGGAGAGAAAGACAACACGCAAGTCATGGCCCTGAAGAGCGAAGAACCGGAAGTTTTTGATGCTGTGAAACTTCCAGGGCCTGATTGACTTCGCGGATCGAACCGAAAATCTCAGAGTCGACCAATTTATCCTCAAACATCACTTACTGGGAGACTTTTCCTGGTGCCGAGGCTTTTACATTATAATAACCCTGCAATGCTAAGATCCATAATCGTCATTGGCCTCGCAGTTTCGACTGGCACCTCTGGGAATGCAATGTTTGCACAAACTAAAGCAAGCAAAACTACTACAACGAAGAAGATCGCCAAACCAGTGTCTGTACCTTTTTTGCTCACCTGGAATGGCAAAGTTTACAAGTTAACTTCCGATAAGCAATTACCGCTGAAAGAGCTTAACGAGGTATTTAGATCGGCAACAAGCACGGCTACATTGAAACGTCAACTTGCGGACTCGATGGCCGAGTCACGACGTCTACAAGCAGCAAGTATCAACACAGAGGAGTTGTCGGCTGACCTAAAAGCAACAAAAGACGAATTGGCGGAAACGAGGCGACGAGTATCCATTCTAGCTCAAGAACTGGAACAGACAAAGAACGAACTTGCCGAAATCGAGGACGAACGAGACACCATCAAAGATAAGTTCCAAGAGGCGAAGTTCCTAGTTTCCGATTTGGGCTTCGAAGTGGACAGACTAAAAAGAGCAATAGATGGTTTCACTTTCCTCGATTGGAAGATGGTAGTTCCTGACGTAGTCAGCCGGTTTCGCTCGCTCAAAAATGATTACTTTACACTTGAGCTAAAGATGACCGAGCTACCCTAGTCAGTTTTGGCGATGCCTTTCAATGTTGACCTCGGTAAGTTCGTGCTTTAATACCTACATACCTTCCGCGCGAGCGGAAAATGGGCAAATCGGCAATGCCAAGTGTCCTTACCACCGAAGCGATACTTGCTGCGACGTCGATTTTGTTCAGCACCTTGGGATCCGGTATTCGCCAGAGCGTTTGCCGTGCCTGATGCGCCGCTCCTCAATCGGAGACGACAAAGCTATCACGCCACAACAGTCAGATTGCAAAGAAACGGCCAGGTGCAGGATCAAAGAGAACCTTTAGCGGAAGTCCAGTCGCCAGACGTCAAGTTTAGATGCGACAAGCTTTCCTCCTTACCGCGAATCTTCATCTCGTCCTATCAAAACAACTCGGCACCGTCGCAAAGTGAATTGCTGCAGGCACTAGTTCAAAAAAATCGGTGAATCCCAAGCACATTTCCCTAGCAAATTCGTCAGCAGAGATCCCCTTACTTAAAAGCTTATCCAACATGGAAGAGTGTATTGACGATTGTTCCCGAGATAATTCACCCGGCTCCTTGGTTCTCCAACCCCTCGCGGATACGGTCCTACAATTCTGTTCGTAGACATAGCGGGTAATTAAGCCAAGATCGTAACTTCTGCGGACCATCGCTTGAATTGAAACCTTCCATCTATTTTTGAGAGGCATATAGTCAGAAAGCGCATAGGACTTCGGAGCCTCTTTAATAAATTGATCCTCTGGCAGTAAAAATGCGGATGCAAATCGGTCAGCTTCACATTCTACTTCTTTGGATTGAACGTCAATAGGTCTGCAGACAATCGCTAGTGAGTCGTCTTCAACGTCTTGGGTGTGTCGATGTAGTATCAAATGCCCGAGTTCATGGGCGACATCAAATCGAGCTCGCTCACCAGCTTCTTTGAAACTGTTAAGAAAGACAAATGGCTGACCATTCACCCAATAACTAAGAGCATCAACGCAGGGCGAGTCAATACTCATCCAATAGAATTCAATTCCTTTTGATTCTAGCAAATGGACAACGTTATCGATTGGCGCTTGTCCTAGATTCCAAGCACTTCGCAGTAACTCAGCAGCTTTTTCCGGCGTCTCTCCCGTGAGATCTGGTAGGTCTAAAACAGGGAGTCTGAACCGTTGTCGAAACGCGGGGGAGACGATATCTGACGCATGCTTGCTCCGGGAAACCGCCATACGGCGAACTTTAGACGTGAGGCTTCTTCTAGACCGAAAGGTAACAGATTCAGCCGGAATGCTGTTGAAATCGCCGCACTGAAAATACTCGGGCTGAAAACGCAGCTCTCGAACTAAAGAAGCTAAATTCTCTGGCTTTGGTTGATCATCTCCCTTTTCATAGTTGGTAAGGGCTTGGACCGTAACACCAATTTTAGGTGCCAACTCTGTCTTTGATAATCCTCGGTATTCCCGGGCTGCAATTAGTCGTGATGGATTGATCATCGTAGGGCCTCGGCTATCTTGAACGGCCATTAATTTCGCCCATCTTCTTCTTCTACGTCAGAAAGCTCAAAGACCACGGGGCTGCTTTTGATGGGTTCTGGGGCGTCCGAAAGCGTTACCGCACCTTCATACTTAAAGTCATCCAGCTTGCGATAAGCAACAACCGTTGCGCGAGTGAATCTCGCTTCATCGCTTTCGTCTTGGGGCTTGCCCTTTCGGTTCAAAGCGGTGTCGCAAAATGCGATCCAGGTTCGGAATACAATGCACGAAGTTTCGTCCACCCTCTGCCAGTCCCAGGCGGACATTAGAAAGAGTGTTAGCTCGGGGTCATCTGAAGGTTTTTGATCTTCATTCCAAAAGTTCGGGTCATCCATGAAAGTCATTTGTTCCCGATTTTTGGCCAAACTTAGCTTTGTCAGCTTTCCTTTAGGATTAATACGGAAGAACCGCTTTTCCGTGTCGAGTCGACCAGCGAAGTAGGTCAATCGAACCGGAAAGTTGTCTCGTTCAGTTGGCAAGACAAAACATTGCTGGTTGTCGGGATGTTCCTCAGTCCAATTTGTCCGACCGAGGGCCTTCCTAAGCTGATTGCAGATTTTCAGATATGCAGCTTGCCCCCTTTGGAATTTCGGTGTGTTTTTGTCGTATTCTTCAAGTGTGGTGGTTCTTCCAAGACGTACGGCATCTCGCAGTAAAATGCACAATTCAGCATCTTCCAGGATTGACTTCACCTGTATCAGAGCAGGGGTGTTTGCGGTTGATGACGTCCAAACTATATCTTTCATGCTCTAACTGACGAAACTGCACCTGGAAATGCCGCAAGTATTTCAAGTGGAATTTTCAAGTTTCGCAAGACATGGCGGCTTTTCCGTGGGATCGAAGAGGAACAGTTAAACGAACCGCTGGACAAACCTCGGACCGTCTTCGAAAACGTCTCCGGAAAGCGTGGGTCATCCGGTAGCGTATAGGCATGGGAATACCCGGCTCTGGCGGATTGAGGCGGTATTGGGTGAGGGGCGTTGAGTTTTCCGAGCAACCCTCGTCGCTGCAGTATTGGCCGGCGAAGGGTGCGAGGGTTTCTCAATGCGTCGGAGCGGGGGTGCTTGCGGTTTTGTCGCTCGGAATCGGTTTCTTCATCTGGAAGAACCATCCTTTCAGTGGCTTGATTGAGGGTGGTGGCGCTTGGGATTCGGCGGGGGCCGGGTTCTTGTTTGGGTTTGCCGGGCTGCTGCTTTTGGCGGTTCCCTTTTACCTGCGCGGCTCAAGGACGCCGTACACCCTTGAGCGAGGCTCGACGGTTCTTCGGCACGGGAAGGAAGCCATCGATTTTCAGGGTGCGACGGGGGTTTCTGTTTTGACCGAGGATATCGACGGATTAGTCTATTCGGTAGCGTTTGTGGGGACGAAGAGGCCGATCGTGTTGCCGCTCCTCAAGTTCAGCAGTAGGGCAGATGCCGACCGGATTGCGGCCGCGGTTTCGGCGATCTCCGCCCTTCCCCTGGTTTGAGGGCCCCGCGCCGAAGCTAGCGCTTCTTTCCTCCGATAAACGGCATTGTCGCGGCCTGTTTCATCCACGATGCCAGTTGGGTTTCGTCGATTTCTTCGACGGAAGCGAGCTCGACGCCGCGCGTGGCTTTGCCCATGCCGATGGGGGTTACGGGCGGCTCGGGTTGAAGCTCGGTGCCCTTGATGAACATCAGTTTTAGGTGGCCGACGAAGGCGCCAGACGAGAAGCACCAGCCGCCATCGACCCCGTAGTAGGCCATTCCCCACTTTACGGCTCGGTGCAGACCCGGCAAGGTTTCGGCGGCGAGGGCATCGATTCGTTCGGCGATGTCGCGCTGAGGTTGCGGCAAGCTAGCGATATAGTCAAAAACGGGCTTGTCGCCGGTAGCAGCCTTAGCCGAACTTGCCTTACCTGTCATTGCTACTAATAGCTCAGCGGGCGGATTCTCTTTAGCTTTCGCGCTGCTGTCGATGCGTTGTTTCATCCGGTTTGCTCTTTTGACTTAAGTAAGGCGAGAAGCTCGTCGAGTTGGTTCAGCACCTCTGGCATTGCTCCGGTCGATCCGGTGTCGACGGCTTCGGGGGACGGATACAGGTCGTGCACGGTGATGAGGGTCTGGCCGGCGGTTTCTTCGAAGGTCACGGTGGTGATGGTTTCGCCTTCGGCTTCTTCGTTGGTCCAGACGAGGCGGGTGTTTGGGGTAACTTCTAGGTAGGTGCCGAAGAACTCCATGGTGGAACCTTCGTGGAGAAAGGCGAGGCGGTATTGCCCGCCTGGGCGCACGTCTAGCTGGCAGGAGACCAGGTTTAGCCCGTACGACTTGGGGACCCACCATTGGCGGAAGAGGTCGGCTTTGGTCCAGGCTTCAAACACGAGGTGCGCGGGGGCGTTGACGGTGCGGGTGACGACGAGCTCGCGCTCGGATTTGCGTTGCACTTCGGTGCGGTTTTCTTCAGTCTCTTTCATTAAATGTCCCGATATAGCACGCTGCGGCACTGATGAGTCCGCTTACTTTGGCGTTATCATTGCAAAAGTGCCAAGAATCTTCGTTTTGGCAAGAACTGGAGAAGCTCTCGATCACCAGATCTTCGGACAGCCGGATCACCATATCTGCGTGATCGCGGACGACAACGGATTGGACGATGAATTTGCCTTCCGTCACCGCGTCAAAGAATTCTCGTGCGATCCGCCGCGATTCCGCGATTTGCGGAGTTTCAGGCGATTCATCAAAATCGCTGACTAAATGCGTCTCGTCGCGATACTCTCTCGAGGCGAGAATGATTCGACCACGCTGGACCACACGCCAGTCTGCACAGATGATCGAAAGGCGGAAATCGGCCCAGTTGACATCGTCCCCCTTTCGATTTTTCTGGGGGCGCTGAACGCCGAATTCAAACACATCGCCATAGAGTTGCCGGATGCGGGTTAGCGGCTGGCCACAGATGGCCTGGAGTTGTTCGGTGAGAAGCGCGATGTCCCGCTCGGTGTAGCCCTCTGGCGGCGAAAAGTGTCTCCAGTCCGTCGCGCCATCTTGTTTACTTTCGTCCACTGGATTCCTCCCTTCGCTTCATCTCCGCGACGACCCGATCCAACTCATCGAAGCGCGCCGCCCAGAGTTGGCGGTAGCCCTCGATCCAGGCGGCTTCATCTTCCAATCCGCGCTGGCCAAGTTTGCAGGTGCGCACGCGGCCGACCTTTTCGGTGGTCACCAGTCCCGCTTGTTCCAGCACGCCGACGTGCTTCTTCATGCCGGTCAGGGTCATTCGGAACTGTTCGGCGAGGGCGGTGATGGAGGCGTCCTCTCGCCCGAGTTGTTGCAGGATGCCTCGACGGGTGGCGTCGGATAGCGCGCCGAAGGAGGCATCGAACTGGGATTGGCTATACTGAACCATATAGTTCAGTATAGCCACGTGCTTTGTCGATTTGCAACAGCGCAGAAGCGACTCGCAGACCCAAACAACCGAGATACTTCGCGCGAAGTTGCGGGTGGCCATAGGTTCCCCTATACTTAGTCATCGTGATATTGCAACTCATGTGGCTCGCCGTGCCCCCGTCTGTTCCGGCGGAGGCACACCAAGCTCGGCCGCAGAAGGTTGCCACGAGCTACGTGTTGCAAGCTGGCGAAACTCGGGCGACCATTGGGCGGTCGCTGAAGGAAATCGGAGTTGATGCCAAGGTCGGCGGGATTTGGCAGAGCGTTCTGAGCGGAATCGAGAGCCCCTTGGCAAGCGGCGATGGAACCCTTAGCTTCATAGAGACCGGAGCTGGGCAAAAGACGGTTCAACTTAAAGGCGCAACTTGGTCGCTCCGGGTCGATTCCGCGCCCAACCGCCCGTCCATCCGGTTCGAACTCACAAGCCAGCTCGACCAGCCCATTGGCATTACGGGAGAAACTAACCTTTTGGGGATGCTAGCGCCGACGGCGACGGTCACGAGCGAGCAAGGACCGATGAGCATTTATGGCGACAACGTGTATGGCGCGGGGCTACCGGCGGCTTATGCTTGGCGGCAGAATGCCGAGGCCGTCGCGTTTTTCGACATGACGCCGGCCACTTGGTTTGGTATCGCGACGCCGCGGCGGTTTTTGGATGCGCGCGTGGTTGCGCACACGGCAAACGGGCAGACGATGCTCGGCCTCCGGTCTTTTGCAACGCATCAGACTCAGTGCGGCCCGGGCCGAGTGCAACTGGTTTGGCACGTGGTTGCCCGCCAGAACCCAGCAAAACCGACGCGGATGGAGGCGCTTGCGCGGTCGATCGAGCTTGCCGCACCGCTTCATCCGGAGCAAGGTGCCCCGCAGCGTGCGCCGAGTTGGGAAGAGCATGCGCGCAGCCTCATGGCAACGCTCCGAAGGGTCGATGCTTCCGCCGAAATCGACCGTCCTTGGAACGATGGACCGCTGAATTTGGTGCCGCCGATCCAGCGCGTCTTGACCCATCCATCGCACATTGGCCAGGCTGGTTCGGACTTTTCAACCACGAATAATCACCTCTCGCCTTCCATGCTGTACCTTCGGGTTAACCCGAACAAGGCGGACGGGATTGCGGCGCGACGGAAACTGGACCAACTGCCGGTTTACTTTAACGAGCGCGATCGATTCATCGGCTGGAATCCTTACGGGACGGGATCGCTCGCGATGTCTTGGCAGACGTTGTGGTTTTCCATTGAATCTTTGCGCGCATCGGACGCAGCGGGTGCCAGCGAGTTCAATCCGAGCGTTGCGGGGCGCTTTCTTATGGGTACGCGCGGGCTGGAAGAGCTCGCTAGCAAGAATTCTTACAGCTTTCCGCAATGGTGGAACACCGAGACCAAGCTGCCGGCGATTCAAAACGATGTTCCAGAGCTAGGGGTGGTCTATGAACCGTGGCAAGCGGGTCAGTACGCCTACATCCTTTTGCGCGCCCACGAAATTGATGGCGACAAACTTAAACTCGCGGAGGCGAAGCGTTCGCTTGAGTCGCTGTTCAATCGAGTGCAATTCTCGGTAGAGAACAAGAAGTATCAGCGCTCTTATTCCGACCCGGCAGACTTTCCGATTACGGAGTTGTTCGGGAATTCGTACGGTGCGGTGGCGTCATACAAGCTCTACGAAGCAACGAAGGATCCTCGATATAAGACTTTCGGGCGACACTTCTTAGCCACGCTTCTTCGGTTGACGCCGTGGTTTGAGGACGAGATTGGCCCGGTGGCTTCGCAACTCTCCAGCTTGGGCCTTTTCTTCCCGCATGGCGGCGCCTATAACCCGACCCCATGGGAGACGACGGAGGCGAATCTTTGCATCGCGTGGGTGCTTGCGAATGTGCCGGACGCGCCCTACCGTGACCTGCTTGTTCGGCTTTCGAACTTGAATCGATTAAACAGCGCTGGGTTCTACTCCGCGAGTTGGCCGCCGGTGGTTCTGGAACATGCGGGCAAGGACGCGCTGCGCTCCCCCTATTTGCCGATCGAGCCGTTCTATACGTTTGAGGCACCGGGCGGGCATACCGGGGCGCCGATTTTGTATTCGTCGACCTCGCTTTGGAACTACTGGCTTTATGAGGCCCTCGGATACTCCAGCAGTCCGGACGTGATGGTTTTGAACTTGAATCCGCTGGATGGGTATGAATCTGCCCTGGCTGGGGCCGAACGCCGGTTTCTGCTCTTCAATTCTTCGACCTCGGAGAAGGCGCCCGTGGTGAAGATGCGGCAGCTTGCGAAGGGAACGTACGATTTCGAGGTCAAAACTCGCGGCGGCTGGCGAAGTGTTCGGCGGGCGGACGCGGATGGGCTGGAGCGAGGCACCACGATTTCGATTCCACGGAAGTCGAGCATGGAGGTTCGGGTGCGCAATACCGACTCTCTTGTGGCGAGAGAGATTGCGCTGCAGTTAGCGGCGCGAAAGTCTCTTTCTGCGGCGTACGCAAAGTTGCATGCAATGTCCGTTGACGACGCCAGACCGTTGGTTCTGAACTTTCAGCAAGGGATGGAAATGTTCAAGTCTGGGAAGTTTTTGGCCGCGAAGCGGTTAGCCGATAGCGTGAAGTGATTGGTACAGTAGAGCGATATGAGGGACGTTCTCCACTTGGATGCCCTTCCCCGGCGTCAACTTTTCAATCGTGGAAGTGACTTTCCTCCGGTCGGATTCGCCGCAGTTAGCAACCTAGGCTACTCCTTGTGATTAGTCACAGATAGAGGCAGATCGCGCCGGTCGTTGACTTTCGATGCTGGCTTCCGAATGATTCGCTGAGAACGTGATGAGGTTTCGCGTACCGCAACCCGAGAATGGAATCTGGAGCAAGGTGCGGTCACGAGGTGTAACCTGTACGCATGAAGCGTTTTGAGATCGGTAAGTCGGGCATTGAGGCATCGGAGGTCGCGCTTGGGTGCATGCGGATCGGCGGGATGGAGCCGGCCGCCCTGGATAAGCTGATTCAGACCTCGTACGACCTCGGCATCGACTTTTACGATCACGCCGATATCTATGGCGGAGGGAGTTGCGAGGAAGTTTTTGCCGCGTCGATTGCGCGATTGGGCCTCGAGCGAAGCAAGCTGATTTTGCAGAGCAAGTGTGGCATTCGGAAGGGCTGCTACGACTTCAGCAAAGAGCACATTCTGGATTCGACGAACCGAATTTTGGAGCGCCTGAAGACCGACTACTTGGACATCCTGCTCCTTCACCGTCCGGATGCGCTCATCGAGCCAGACGAGGTGGCGGAGGCGTTCGCCACGCTCAAGGCGAGCGGAAAGGTGCGTCATTTTGGCGTCAGCAACTTCACCCCGAATCAGATTGAGCTCTTGCAGGCGTCGTTGCCCGACCCGCTCTGCGCGAACCAGATTCAGCTCAGCATCACCAATACCGGCCCGATCGACCAAGGCATCGCCGCGAACACAAAGATCGACAACTCGATCGATCGAGACGGCGGGGTGCTGGACTACTGCCGGCTGAAGAAGATCACCATCCAGGCGTGGTCGCCGTTCCAGTTCGGGTTCTTCGATGGCGTCTTCATCGACAACCCCAAGTTCCCGGAGCTCAACAAGGCGATGGACGAGCTTTGCGAAAAGTACGGGATCACGAAGACGGGCCTCGCCATCGCTTGGATCCAGCGCCACCCGGCAAAGATCCAATCGGTCCTTGGGACAACGAACGTTGATCGCGTGACTCAGGTCGCGGATGCAATGAAGATCGAGCTCTCTCGCCAGGACTGGTACGCCATCTACCTCGCGGCCGGGAACACCCTTCCGTAAGCATCTTACGAACGGCTGATGACTAAAGAAAGCGCGATCGAAGGCTGTTTGCTAGGTTGCGCGATGGGGGACTCGATTGGGCTTCCCTTCGAGGGGCTGGCGCCGACGCGGATTGCGCGGAGGCTCAAGCTTCCTTTGGAACATCACCTCGTCTTCGGGCGCGGCATGGTCAGCGATGACACCGATCATACGGTGTTCGTTGCCCAGGCCCTGATCGAGGCCCGGGACGACGCGGACAAGTTTGGGCGGGTACTGGCGAACCGGCTCAAGTGCTGGCTTCTTTGCTTCCCGGCGGGGTGCGGGCTGGCGACGCTGCGCAGCATTGTTCGTCTCTATTGCGGCGTCCCGAGCTCCCGCAGCGGCGTTGTTTCTGCCGGAAACGGGGCGGCCATGAGGTCGGCCCTGATCGGCGTGGTTCACGCCGAAAACGCGGACGTCCGGGCTCGCTTTGTCGAATCCTCCTCGCGCATCACCCATCGAGACCCGCGTGCGGTGTTCGGTGCCCAGGCGGTAGCCGAACTCGCCGCGTTCCTCACGCTGCAACAAATCCGACCGAGCCTTGCCCAACTGGAGCAAATCCTGCGGGATTCTGGAAACGGACCGGACTGGGATGAGGCGGTGCAAAGAACTCTGGCCGCTTGCGAATCGGGAAATCTGGACTTGGCGCTAACCGATAGAGGCCGACAAAAAGAGGTCTCCGGCTACGTGCTAGAGACGATTCCCGCCGCGGTTGCCGCCTGGTTTGTCCACTTCGGCGACTTTCGCACGACCATTGAAGCCGTCGTCCGGCTGGGCGGTGACACAGATACGGTCGGCTCCATCGCCGGGTCCCTGGCAGGGATCTCCTGTGGGCGGGCGGGGATCCCGGAAACGTGGATTGATCGACTTGTCGATCGCCCTCACGGCGTTGCCTACCTTTCGCGACTTGCTCGTCAATTGGGATCCGGAAGCTCGGGGGTGGCGAAGTTTTCTTGGTTGCTACTACCGCGCGGGGTTGTCTTCACCGCTATCGTGCTGTTCCACGGATTTATCCGCCTGATTCGTGGCCGCTGATTGGAGGTAGCCGCATGCATAATGCAATGTACAGGCGACCGGTTGCGGGGTCGCTGACCTCGGAATCGAAATGCAAAGCCGAATCATGTATATCGAAAACAAGGCCGGAGGCTTGGGTGGCCGGGGGCGGATTGGGCGGGTGACGTTTTCGAAGACCCGAAAGACGATTTACTATCAGGACAAGAGCTTCCAGAGCCTGATGGGTGGCTATAAGGCGAACTATTACGACATGGAAACCGGCGAGCAGTATTGGATCAGCGGTCCAAAGCGCGCGGGAGGCGATCGGCTTTATGGCCAACCTGGCGTCGACATTGACGAGGACGTGCGAGTCGAATATTGGACGAAGATTCGATATCGTCCCGATCTCGTCGAGAAGACTTCGGCCTGATTCCTACCCCTCGGTGCCATGGTCCAAACCCTCTTGCCATCTCCGCTACTTGCGCCTTTTGTTCGGCGCTACCAATATCGGGTTTGCGAGCCCGGGGCGATGGTGGACAGCTTCATTAGCCCGGCGCGGCTGACTCAGTTCTGCGAGTTCTATTTGGAGGATCAGTACGAGGTCGAAGACCTTTTGCAATCGAACCGGTTTCGCGCGGCTCCGGCTACCCTGGTCGGATTGCAGGCGGTCGCCCCGATTCGACTCAATCGAGTTGGAAGGCTTCGCAACTTCACCATCGTGTTCCGGCCCACAGCCTTCTATGAGTTGTTCCAACTACCCATGCAAGAAATCGCCGGCACGTCGGTCGACCTAGAGGCGGTTTGCTTGCAGGGATTGCGCGAAAGATTGGGGCAATGTAGCTCGTTCGAAAAGGCAGTTGAGGAAGCGGAACAGACATTAAGGCCCTTCGTCCACGCGGCCGAAGCCCGGCGGTCCGATCCCAGTCGATGGCTCCGCTCCATTTTGGCCGCGCCTCACACGGGAGCACCGCTGGACGACTGGCTCGTCGACACCCCCTTCGGCGCACGGCAAGTGCAACGCCTGTTCTTGCAGCAGGTCGGGGTTTCGCCAAAGCGATTCTGGCGAGTCCGAAGGTTTGAAACCGCCGTTCGGCTACGTCGGGAGCAACTCGAAAGCACCTGGGGTGAGATTGCGGCGGAACTTGGGTACCACGACCAGATGCACTTGGTTCACGACTTTCGTGAACTCGCGGGCGCGGCACCAAACTTGGTTCTGAGCAAATTGTCGGATTCTTACTAGGAGTTCGCCAGAAGGTGCTCCGCATACTCAGACCATGCTAAGTTTCAGCACCATCCTTGCCTTGGCCGCCCTTCAAACTTCTCTCATGAACGCAAAAGTAACTTCCACCAACCTGGATAAGCCAGGAATCGACGGCATTTCTACCACTCTCGCCAACATGGAAAAGGCGTGGAACACGCAAGATGTCGACCTTTACGGCAAGCAGCTCGATGAGCAATGCAACTGGGTCAACGTGGTCGGAATGTGCTGGCGCGGGAAGGCGAACGTGGTCAAGGCACACGCCGTCTACTTTGAGCTGATGTTCAAAGGCGTTCCGCAATCCATTCAGAAGGTTGAGATTCGGGGATTCGGCGAGACCATGGCGGTTGCGGTTTGCACGCTGAAAATGGGTTCCTACAAAACTCCCGACGGCCGTGTGATGCCCGAGAACCTGAACCGACTCACCTTCACCATGCTCCGAAGGGACAAGCAGTGGTTAATCGCATCCGCCCAAAACACCATTGTCGACCCAAAGGCCGCCCCGTTCAACCCGATCGACGCGGACAAGGACAAGGACAACGAATAGGTCCCTGCTAACTTCGGACTTTGGCGAGCTGAACTTGGCACATCCAGTTTGGCTTGCCAAAGCATAAATTGTGAGCGTTACACGTACCGCGGCACGTCGATCCACTCACCATTCCGCAAAGAGGACTCGTGCGCGCAGATTCCGGGAGCGCACCAGTTGGCGGCGACGATTTCGTCGATGGCCGACTTTCTGCCCTCTACAATCGACATCACAAACTCGTGTGCCAAGTGCGCATGGGATCCGCCGTGGCCACCATCGGCAAATTGCGCCAGTTCTGCCGGGAGTAAATCCGGACGAAAGGGAACGGAAGTTCGTGTCGCATGGCAGTGGCGCCACCGATGCTCGTTTTGAACCGGCTCTAGTTCAAACACCAGCGGCTCTTCATGCTCCAGTTGTTGCCATTCAAAGCCCTTTCGATCGCCATAAACGCTGAAGGACTCAGTGTATGGGCGAGCAGTTTGGTACCAGGCGCGGTTCACTTGCGCTACGGCGGCGGAATCATTGAGCTGAAAGTGAGCCGTTTGCATCGGGAACGGGCTCGTGGGATCATCGCAGATATCCCGCCGGAGGCGACCAACGCCAAGGCATGAAACTCGGCTTACCGTGGTTTCCGCAAGTGCCAATAGCGGCGCCAAAGCGTGGGTGGCGTAGTGCATCGGCGGCACGCGGCGCCAGTAGTCCGGATACGGGGCTTCCAGGTCTTGGTAGTAGTCCCCCTGAAGAAACGTAATCTCTCCCAACTCGCCCTGGTTCAGGAGGTCGAGCGCAAACAGAAACTCCCGGGTGTACACCGCTGTTTCCATCATCATGTAGTTGCGGTGAGCAACTTTCGTTGCCAGGATGATCTGGTCGATTTCGGACAGCGACATAGCCATGGTGACCGCGCAAGCGCAGTGCTTGCCAGCCCCAAGCACCGCTATGGTGTGTGAAACGTGGAGGGGTAAAGGTGTCAGAAGATGCACGGCATCGATGGATTCGTCTGCCAATACAGCATCGAGATCGGAAGCCAAATTTTCGATCTCGTATTGATGAGCCACACGATGAGCAGATTCTGCGTTTGAGTCGCAGATCGTTACACGTGACACCTGCGGGTGAGCCTTGTAGATCGGTACAAACGCCTCCCCAAAACCCAATCCGACCACCGCAACGTGCATGCGCCGAGTTTAGCCGGGCGATAGACTACGTTGTAAGATGGCTGACGAAAGAAAAGTTAAGGCGGTGTTTCACTGTGTAGATATGCCTGCATCCGATTGGAATGGGCACGGGCAGATTTGGCTGGGCGTTCAGCGCGGGAAAGAAGTGGTGCAGGCCGTGAAGCTTCCGATCGAGACCGCCACTTTTGAACTTGAATTCCGCGTTGATCTTTCCGGCGAGCGACCGAATTTTCTCGGACCGTTTGCGCATGGAACTCCTCAGGAGCGATTTGCTTACCTATGCTGGGGATACTTCCACGGGCCAGCCTGGGTCGGATTTCGGCGGGCAAAAATCCCTCTCGGTTCGGTCACCCACGATCAACTTGCAACGGGAAACATTCATGCGACGATACACTGTACCGCTGCCAAAGGTGGCCCGGTGTGCGCCACGCTGAAGGGAGATTTAGTTCGATGGGGCACAACCTAAACCCGTGGTTCTCCGACTCATCCTAGCGCGAACTCGCACATCGATTGGCTAAGCCAGAGACTATCTACCGTCGTCGCCCCAGACACCTTTTAGTTCGAACGCGCGGAATTTGCCTTTGTTTCCCGAATCGCCAAGGAACCGAATTCCCTTGAAATCGCCAGGCTTAGGCAGATGAAATAGCGGCATCCACGCGAGTCCATCTTGCGCATAGATTTCGAGCGACGTGACATCCGCAAGAATCCGGAGTTTGAACTTGCCGCTTGACGGAGCAAGCACCGCTTCTTTATCCAACGCGCGGAGCTTCTGAGTTCCGGGGTCGAAGTGAATGTCGATACCATTGATCTGCAAATCCAAGGCGCCACGCCATTCGCCGGAAAAGTCGATAAGACCGCTTGGAACAGAAACCTCTTGCCCAAGCACGGGAATCTCTCGAACCCGGAGTTTCTCGATCTGCTTCACCGGCAGCATGGCTAAACGTAGGCCCTCTGCCGTCTGCTTCAGTTGCAGCCGGTTCGGTACCGACATCTGTTGATTCCAACTGCATCCTGGAAAGTTTGATCCCTGCATCCAAGAAATCTGAATCACTTCACCTCGTGGCACGTTGCTGTAAGTTTGAGCTGCGTATGCCGCGTTGCCGAAGTTGGTTGGCAGCACGGGAGTTTCTGGGTGAAACGTTTTGCCATCGAAACTGCCAATCATGTAGTTGCCGTTGGCAACGCTAAAGACCCACTTCTTCTCCTTCGCTCCTGGCACAGGTAGTTGAAAGAAGTCCGGACACTCGTCGCCAACCCCGAGCGGAAAGTCCGAAATCCTGGTCCAGCTCAGCAAGTTGGTGGAACTTAGCAAAGTGAAATAGCCACCCCGCTTTCCCGAGTTGGGTGCATATTCCAAGTACAGGGCCATTAGCCATTGCTGGTGCTCGCTATCCCAAACAATCTTCGGATCGCGATCGGCACCTTCAATATTTGGAACAATTGGATTAGCCACATACTTCGTAAACGTTCGGCCATCTTTCGAATATGCGAGGCACTGGGTGAACGGCTTCCCTTTTGATTCTTCGTTTGTGCCACCGGCGGCGGTGTAAAAGCACAACATGGCGCGCTTGCCAAAGCCCGCTTCGTTCTTGCCATCGATGATCGCCGAGCCGGAGAAAATCGTTCCGAGCGCGTCTGGCTCAATCGCGTGCGGTAGGTCTTTCCAGTGGAACAGGTCCGAACTCACCGCGTGCCCCCAAGTCATGTTCCCCCACTCCGTGCCATGCGGATTGTGTTGGTAGAAGAGGTGATACTCGCCGCGATCGTAGACCAAGCCGTTGGGATCATTCAGCCATCCGCTGCGGGCCGTGAAGTGGAACTGTGGACGCAGTCGTTCGTTTTCTAGCATAGGCACCGGCGGAATGAGCATGTTTCTGCCCCAGTATAGTGCGGCTTCTCGCGGGTGTGAACCGGTGATTACAACCTAAGTCAAGCGATTCACGCCACAATGGAGCATGGAATCCACCCCGTCAAACCACCTCAAAATCGGCGCGTGGCTGAACGCAATCATCGTGAAGCCGCTGGGGGGCCGAAGGTTCGAGGTTCACAGCAACCAGGCGCCGAAGGGATGGACGGTCGAGCTTCACGCCCGGCAGCCGGAAGGCATCATGAACGGCGAACAGATCCTCGGTTGGGTGGTCAAGATCTCCCCGCTCCACATGCAAGTGCTTCTTCACGAAGGGGACTTTGGTCGGCTGCCCGTCAGCGACGCCATGAAGCCGCGCTACCGCGAAGGGCTCAGGGCGTTACTGGGACTTATTGAACCAACCGCCGACAACCTCGCCGACGCGCGCGGAATGGTGGTGCGAATTCAAAAGCAACAACAAGCCGATTGGCTCACGGTTTGGCAGTTGCTCGACGAACCTAGCACGGGTGAAGTGAAGCAGTTGCTCAAGCTCATTGACGAGCAACGAACGGCTCGGAAAGAAGATCCGGCCAGCATGCCCGAACTCGTCGCGAAGCTGAAAGAAGAGTTTGGTTTTGCGCTTGACACCGCGATTCAGCGATTGGCCTGAACTCCTTATTCGCCGGACTTACGCTTTCGTTTTGCCGCAAGTAGGGTTTCCGAGGTTGCTTTCGACTCCGGTACCGGGACTTGCGGCTTTGGCCGATTTGCCGCTGGCGCAGATGCCTCGACCTTTATTCCTGGTTCTACGGTGACCGTGGTGGCCCGTGCCTTTGCTTGCTGAAGCCGGTCCACTCGCTCTTCGGAGGCAACCGGAGCCGGGGCTCGCTTCAATTTCGCCGCCAGTTTTCCAAAGATTTCGCGTAGCGGAAGCGCCACGCGGCGGACGCCGATATCCAGCGGAAGCAGCACGGCAGCGAACAGGACAAAGTACATCCAGAGTTCGGAAACGGATTCCCCAGGATCTTTCACTGCTCGAACCGCCTCGTTCGGATTCGTCAGAACTTTCCCTCCGGTGACTTCGCTCATCCGCGCCAACAGGGGACGATTCGGCCGAACTGTTCGGTACTCCGCTGGGTACGGCAAGCTGAAGCCGGTCGTGCGAGACCGAACGCCGCCCTTCGGGTCGGGCTCCGCGACCGTCACCAGATAGCTGCCAATGTCTCCAGCTTCGAAACTGCCGGTGAACCGCCCTGGGGAAACTTGTGTCATCGGCACATCGGCTGCCTTACCCGTCGGTCCAACAACTCGAACTTTAGCTTCGTTGTTGATCACCGGGTTACCGAGACTGTCGGACGCTGCAATTTCGACCTGCCCCTTGCCCGCGCTTTGGGTGACCACGGCCTGATACTGGTTCAGAGTGTTTCGCCGGGAAATGGCGCGTGTTGCCTGTGACCAAAATGCCCCAAAGCCGGGCCAGCCGATCCAGTTTCTCGCCCATCGGGCAGTCGCGTCGCTGGTAAACGCAAGCGATGTTCCGAGTCCGTACTGCCAAGTTGCGAGAAGCGGGTCATCCTGTTTCGCAAGCATCGACGTTTTCGCAAGCGGACGCCGGTCGGTAAGGCAGTACGCGAGAAGAGGCGGGGTCGCTGAAATGCCACTCAGTAGGTCATCGCCACCCACCAATCGCGGCAAAAATGCTCCCTCTTCAATCGCAGATCGACTCATCACCGCCGTGTCTTGGGTGAAGATCGCCGGCAATTGCGAAGCTCGGTTGGCCAGATAGAACCGCCCTCCACCGGCGGCGGCAAGCGACCTTAAGAATGCGACATCCTTGCCAGAGCCAATACTCACCACCGAGGTGGTTATCTTGTTTGCCCGCATCTGCATGGCCACCGCAATGGCGCCTTCCTGCGAATTCGAGTCCGCGCCATCGGCGAGCAGAATGTGGTGCCGAACCTTCGAATCATCTTTGCTAAGGACTTCCTCGGCCTTCACCATCGTCGGATAAACGTAGATGCCTCCACCATTGACGTCCAATCGTTGAACCTGGCTGATGACGCTGGACTTGTTGATCAGCTTTTGCATCGGAACGACGAACTCAATCCCATCGCTGCTCGATGCTACAGCGGCTTTGTCGAAGTTGGAGAGCATGCGCACGGTCTGTTCGGCTGCTTTCGCGGCGAGCCGAATTTTGGGAAAGCCATCCTCGACGGCGCTCATCGAACCGGAGGAATCCACCATGATGGCAATGGCCGTGCTGGGAAAACTCTTCCGTTGCCGAACGTTGAGATCGACTGGCAATGCTTCCGCGATCGACGTGCCATACCAGCCACCGGGGAGGAAGCTGTTTTCGCCACCAACCATCCCGAAGCCGACTCCGGCGTCGCGGATTGCCGCGTGGACCATTCGCATTTGGCTCTCCGACACGGTGTCCGCGCTGATGTCGTTAAAGAAGATCGCGTCGTAAGTTGAGTACTCCTCCGGTCGGTACGGCAAGTCAGCCGCGGTACGCAGGTCCACTGTCCAGCCTTCAGCGACGAGCGCAGTCAAAAGTTCGCGGCGGGCGGTGTCCGCTTGGGCAAGCAAAACACGCGGTCGACCTTTCACCGAGGTGAATCCGAGTCCAATGTTGTTGCGGGAATCGCCATCTTGTTTGGCCCGGATCGTTGCCCGATAGCGGTGTATTCCGGTCCTCGCGAGTTTGTCTTGCACGAGAATGCGGTTCTCACCTTCGCTGAGCTTCACCGGAACGCTCTTGAGCAACGCCCCATTACGGTCTATATCCAGCGTTGCGCTTTGGCTAATCGTGGATTCCACCCGCACGAGCAGGTCAAACGGACGATCCAGACGAGTCTCGTCTGGCGTATCAAGTGCAATCACGGCGGCTTCCGCTGTCTTTTCCCGGCCCGGAAGCACAACGGTGTCGATGGTGATTCCGTCCGTTGCGGCGACTTGGGCAGCACCAGCCGCATCGCCCCGGGTCTCGTTTCCGTCGCTCAGCAGAACGATCCGGCGCGCTTTTCCGCTGGGAAAGGTTGCGCTTGCGAGCCGGATCGCGGAAGCAACGTCGGAAGCGCTCGCGTCCACCGACGTTTGAACGCGACCCAGTTCTCGCCGTCCGGTCATCGAGGCGTCGACCGCCGGGATTTTTCCAAAGGCGATCACTCCGCCAACGTCATCCGGCCCCAGTGCCTGAAGCGATTTACTCACAAACTGCTCGGCAACTTTTCGATCAGCTTCTGGAATTGAATCGCTTCGATCCAGGAGGAAGATCGTGGCAACTCCGCGATTCGGTCGTCGATCCTCGGGCCCGGCCAAAGCAATGATTAGGGCCGCCGCGAGCAAGCCTCGAAGCACAAACGCGAACCACTTTCGGCCCTTTGCCATGCCGTGCACGTGCCGAAAGCTGAACCAGAGCCCGGCCAGCATCGGCAAAAGCAGGATCAAAAACGCGGGCTGAGTAAAGCGCATGACCTAACTTCGCCTCGCATAAAGCCACCACTCGGCGCTCAGCACAAGCAGGCCAAGCAACACCAACGGCTGCCAAAAATCGGCAAACCGAAGCGGGGCATCGGTCGATTTCACCGGTTTCTTGGCAAGCGCGATTTCTCGTTCGGGGGCCAATGCCGACTCGCGCGGGCTCTGGAGCACGGCAATCAACTTGCGCTCGGCGTTCCCGGCTCGGAACGAGTAGGTGCCAACGCGCTTGGCCTCACGAATCGTCACCGCGCCGCCGTTCGACTTCAGTCGAACATCGTCTCCGTCTGGCACCTTGAGCGACGCGGTTGGGGTGGTTGCGGGCAGCGAAAATGGTCGACCAACCGGTACGACAAGCGGTCCTTCGCCCGCTTCTCCACCTAGGAAGTCCAACATGTTCGAGACAAAAATGGGGAATCCAATCTGGAGCGGGAAGTCGCTTTCAAGCGGCGAGAATGCTAGGTACACCGAGCGCTGACTGGGCCTTTTGTCGGCAACGATCAAGGGGCCAGCGGCAGATCGGGCAAGAACTTCCGCACTTCCCTTCGGCTGCACCACTTCGATTTCCTCGATGAAGACGCCATCTAGGTCAACTCCTTGCATGAGCGGATTCGTGGTTACGCCAGTGAACCTGGGCCGCTTGGCAGTGCCGCTTGCCGTCACCGGGCTGCCGGTGCCCGCTTTCCCGAGAATCAGGACGCCACGACTCGTGGTCGGCTCTGCCGGTACTCCGTCGAACACGACGATGTCGTAGCTGCGCCCGCCATCGAGCGGCAACGAGTCTGCGCGATCCAGCGTCAACCGAGGGTCGAGGGCCAGCGCACGATCCAGGAACGGATCCTCGCCACCAACTTTCAGAACTTGTAACGAGGCCGCTGGATCGGCCGACAGGGCGGCATAGTTATCTGCAGCCAAGCCGTCTTTGGCATCAATCTTGGCCTCGAACAACAAGGATCCGGCGGGAACGTTGATGGTTCGACTCTGGGATTTTTGCGGCGAAACTGTAATTTGGGCCGAGTCGATCACCTTTCCATCGGCGAAAATCGTAAGGTTCGTCGTGACCGCCTTGTCGCCAAAGTTTCGAACGCTGGCGAAGAGGAGCTTGCCTTTTTGTGATTCCGACGCCCCAAACGCATCGATCGCGAGGTTCTCGCCGGACTTCCCGATGCTTTGAAACAGCACGGACGCCTTGCCTTGCGAGAAGTCATCAATCCGTTCAAAAACGCCGTCACTGAGCAGAACAATCCGCGCGCCTTCCGTTCCCGACACGATTGCGGAGGCGAGCCGCATGGCTTCACCAACGTCGGTTTCTGCGTCGGTGACTCGCAGCGACTGCAGGTCAGCCAATTGACGGACCGGATCGCTGGAAAGTGAAAACACCACGCGCGGCACCGGTCCTGCTTCGACCATGGCGATGCGGTCACCAGGGCG